>ERZ834769.1367-NODE-1367-length-21608-cov-4.777247_pt1 | contig 21608 bp, 15 predicted proteins | sample MGYA00519690_ERZ834769 | MGnify/ENA primary metagenome ERZ834769 (study PRJEB31850, sample SAMEA3708760) | human gut metagenome | biome: human gut; feature: human-associated habitat; material: faeces | place: China | collected 2014 ... | reverse complement strand
CTGCCGCACCTCGCTCGCCGTATCGGCACTTAGAATTATGCGGTATTGCCCAAACGGCACAGAACGCAAAACTGCAGCGTTCTGTGCCGTTTTTACTTTATAAAATCTGCTATCGCCTGCGCGTTGTGCCGCCCTTTTCATAGAGCTTTTTCAATGCCGCGTGTAAAGTAGTGCAATACACCCAAACATTTCAACGGCGGTTCCGGCCGCAGTATTATTCAGCCTACATACAAACCTCCAGTCGGTATGTATGTACAAAACTATCATAGCGGGGGAGCACATCACCATGAATCCCACCTTTTATAAGATAACGGTCTGCCAAATCATCACGCTGTTCGGCAATGCCGCACTACGGTTCGCGCTGCCGTTGTATCTTCTGCGCCGGACCGATTCCGCCGCACTGTTTCAGATCCTGCTGTTTACTGCAATTCAGGCCCATGCACCCACCGGGCAGACATGCCGCTTTATGAGCCTTATCACGGTCTGTGCCTGCCTGACCCAGCCAGCCGGGCAGGCGGCGCTCGGGCTTTTGTATGGCCTCTTTGCCGCTTTGCCCAGTGCCGTGCTTTTTGCGGCGGCTGCAGCATCGCATATTTTCAAAAAAGCCGTTTCTTTTTCAAAATCATGAACGCTTCTTTACCAATTTATTAAAAAGTTCTTATTGACAAACATTCTGCAAACCGTATAATGTATCTTGTGTGTGCATCTATAGGGCAAATCTTTTCTGCCCTGACACATTGGCGTTGTATGTGCTGCTGCAGCGGCCCCCTGCGCGTGGGGCCGTGTAACAAACCTTTGCGGGGCGGCATAATTGACGCTGACTCGTCAAGGACTTTGTGCCGGCCTAAGGAAGAAACGGCGCGATAAGAAGGTCCTGTGCCGGGAAATTCCGCAAAGGGGGATGCAATAAAAATGAATGAAAATCTGATCGTATCTCTGAAAGACATTGTTGTCGATTTCGATGGGCAAAAGGTCCTGGACGGACTCTCGCTGGACATCCACGACAAGGAATTTGTCACCTTCCTCGGCCCCTCCGGCTGCGGCAAGACGACGACCCTGCGTGTGATTGCCGGTTTTGTCACCCCGAAATCGGGCAATGTCTTTTTTGATGGCAAGGACATCGCCAACATGCCGCCCTACAAGCGGCCGGTAAACACGGTGTTCCAGAAGTACGCGCTCTTCCCGCACCTGAATGTGTTTGAAAATGTCGCTTTCGGCCTGCGCCTGAAAAAGATGACCGAGGATGAGATCCGCCCCAAGGTGCTGGAGATGCTCGAAATCGTTGGCCTGAAAGGGTTTGAGCGCCGCAGCATCCATCAGCTGTCCGGCGGTCAGCAGCAGCGTGTTGCCATTGCCCGCAGTCTGGTCAACCAGCCGCGCGTCCTTTTGCTGGACGAGCCTTTGGGCGCACTTGACCTCAAGCTGCGCAAGGAGATGCAGCTGGAATTGAAGCGCCTGCAGCGTGAGATGAACATCACCTTTGTCTATGTCACCCACGATCAGGAGGAAGCCCTGACCATGTCGGACACCGTTGTGGTCATGTCCGGCGGCAAAATTCAGCAGATCGGTTCCCCGCAGGACATTTACAACGAGCCTAAAAACGCTTTTGTCGCGCGCTTTATCGGCGACTCCAACATCGTGGACGGCGTCATGCTCAAGGACTTTCTTGTCAACTTCGGCGGCTATGATTTCACCTGTGTGGACCGCGGCTTCAAGCCGAACGAGCCTGTGCAGGTCGTCATCCGCCCCGAGGATGTGCAGATCGTGCCGCCCTCTGTCGGTATGCTGACCGGCCTTGTGCGTGAGGTCATCTTCAAGGGCGTTCACTTTGAAATGCATGTTGATGTCGAAGGCTATGAGTGGATCATCCACTCCACGCAGGCCAGCCAGCCCGGCGAGCTTATCGGCATGAACATCGGCCCGGACGAAATTCATATCATGAAGCGTTCGGAGGTGTGATCCATGCTCAAATCCAAATCCTCCCGCTGGCTGGCAGGGCCGTACCTGCTCTGGATGGCCATTTTCACAGTCGTACCGCTTTTCATCGTCATCTGGTACGCCATGACGAACGCGGGCGGCCAGTTCACCTTTGACAACCTCACCCAGATTGGCCGGTATTCCAGCGTGTTTGCCCGCAGCCTGATTTTGGCCGCGATTTCTACCGTGATCTGCCTGGTCATGGCGTTCCCGGTGGGGTATTTTCTCTCCCGCCTGCGCGCCAACAAGCAGCACATTATGCTGATGCTCATTATGCTGCCCATGTGGATGAACTTCCTGCTGCGCACCTACGCCTGGATGACACTGCTGGAGAAAAACGGCCTTATTAACAAGTTCTTCGGTTTGTTCGGCCTCGGCCCCTTCAACATGATCAACACCTCAGGTGCGGTTGTGCTGGGCATGGTGTACAACTACCTGCCGTTTATGATTTTGCCCATCTACACGGCCATGACAAAAATCGATGATTCCATCATTGAGGCCGCGCAGGATCTGGGCTGCAACGTCTGGCAGATTTTGTTTCGTGTGCTCGTACCGCTGACCGGCCCCGGCATTGCCACCGGCATCACGCAGGTGTTTGTTCCGGCTGTTTCCACCTTTATTATCAGCCGTATGCTGGGCGGCGGCTCCAACCTGCTGATCGGTGATCTGATCGAGCTGCAGTTCCTCGGTAACTCCTACAACCTGAACCTTGGCTCTGCGATGAGTCTGGTGCTGATGGTCATTGTCCTGCTCTGCATGAGCTTCACTTCGAGCTTTGACGAGTCCGAGATGGAAGGAGTGATGTGAGATGAACAAAAGACACTCTGCACTCCTCATGCGCACCTATGTTATTATGGTGTTCTGCTTCATGTACCTGCCTATCGCAGTCATGATTGCCTTCAGCTTCAATGAGAGCAAGTCCCGTTCCAACTTTACGGGCTTTACCCTCGGCTGGTACAAGAGCCTGTTCCACAACGAGATGATTTTGTCCGCGCTGGGTCTGAGCCTTGTGCTGGCGCTGGTGTCCAGCATTATCGCCACGGTGCTGGGCACGCTGGCGACCCTTGGCATCAACTCGATGTCCCGCAAAAGCCAGCTCATCATCAATAACATCAGCTATGTGCCTGTCGTCAATCCGGAGATCATCACCGGTGTCTCACTGATGCTTCTCTTCGTCATGGCGCAGAACTTCGGCATCGGCGGCGAGAGCGGCATCTTCGGCTGGCCGACGCTGCTGATTGCACACATCACCTTCAATATCCCGTATGTTATCTTTAATGTAGGCCCCAAGCTGCGCCAGCTCGATCCCAGCCTGTACAATGCAGCGCTGGATCTGGGCTGCACACCGCGCCAGGCCTTCTTCAAGGTCATTATGCCGCAGCTGTCCCCGGCCATTTTGTCGGCATTCCTCATCTGCCTGACCTACTCTATTGATGACTTCATGATTTCCTACTTCAACTCCGGCACAATGCAGACACTGCCTATCGCCATCTACTCGATGACCCGCAAGAAGGTCAGCCCCGAGATCAACGCGCTGTCTGCAGTCATATTCTGCGTCATTCTGGCAATCATCCTGATTTCCAACGCTGCGGATTCCCGTGCCTACCGCCGAAACCAGAACGCTATCCGCAAGGCCATGGCGGACGAAGGGGGGCGCTGAAGATGAAGCTGAAAAAGTTTTCCGCTGCAGCGCTGGCCGCACTGACTGTCACCATGATGAGCGCCGCGCCGGTGCTGGCCGCCGATGACATCGAGGTCAACGAGGATATTTCCGTCTCCGGCGACTACGATTGGAAGCGCTTTGCCAACGACCATATCACGCTGAATGTCTACAACAACGGTCTGTACATCTCCGACGGTTCTGACGAGAGCATCAACGTTCTGTCCGCATTCGAGGAGCTGACCGGCATCAAGGTCAATTACACGACCTACGACTCCAACGAGAGCCTCTACGCCAAGCTGAAATCCGGCGGCGTATCCTATGATGTCATCTTCCCGTCGGATTACATGGTGGGCAAGATGGCCAAGGAGGGCATGCTGTCCGAGCTGAACATGGACAACATTCCGAACTTTGCCGGCATCGGTGAAACATATCTGGACCGCAGCTTCGACCCAGGCAACAAGTACAGCGTGCCCTACATGTGGGGCACAACGGGCCTGATCTACAACACGACGATGGTCGAGGAGCCGCCCACGAAATGGGCGGACATGTGGGATGTTGCGTACACAAACAATGTGCTGATGTTCAACAATTCCCGCGATGCTTACGCGATTGCAGCCAAGACGATTGGTCTGTCGATGAATCCGCAGTCCGTTGACGAGATCACCGCCATCACCGATGCGCTGAAGGCCCAGAAGAACATCGTGCAGGCCTACGTCATGGACGAGGTCTTTGACAAGATGGAGGGTGGCGAGGCCGCCATGGCGCCCTACTATGCGGGCGATGCCATCACGATGATCGACGAAAACCCAGACCTTGCTTTCGTCCACCCGGAGGAAGGCGTCAACTTCTTCATCGACAGCATGTGCATTCCGGCCAACGCCAAGCACCGGGAGGCCGCCGAAATGTTCATCAACTACCTGTGTGAGCCGGATGTTGGCCTTGCCAACGCGGACTTCATCGGCTATTCCACCCCCATCACCGCCGTGTGGGAGATGCTGGACGACGATTTGAAGTACAGCGAAATTGCCTACCCGAGCGCGGAGGTTCTGGACAAGGCGGAGGTCTTTGAGACCCTGCCGGAGGACATCAACGCCGCCATGGACTCCCAGTGGAGCGAGATGAAGAGCTATGAGGATGGCGGCAGCGGCTGGATGGTCGTTGTGCTGCTGATGCTCGCGCTTCTCATTTCCGCATTCAACATCTGGCGCAAGCTCCGCAAGAAATCGCGCGACAATTACTGACCCCCTGCAGTGCATTGCTTCATGATGCACTGCATTTTTATTTTCACTGCGCTGGCACGCCGCTTTGCATTTTTGCTCTGACTGTGCTATACTCCATTTGAGCATTTGTAATTTTTGATTTGATTGGTAAGGAGGGCGCATCTATGCCCGAAAAGCAAACCACCTATACAGAGAAATTCACCGTCTACCGCACGGACGGCGACCACCTCGGCAATGTCAAGCTTGGGGCGCTGCTTCGCTATGCCCAGCAGGTCGCTACCGCCCACGCCGAGGCTGTGGGGCTGAACGATGCCCTGTACCGCAAGACCCACACCGCCTATGTGCTGGCCAAGCTGGCCCTGCACATTGAGCGCCTGCCCCGCGTTGATGAGGAGCTGACCCTGCTCACCCAGCCGGAAAACTGCAAGCGGGCTGTCAACAAGCGCATCACCCATTTTTATGATGCCTCCGGCGCGGAGGCTGCCGTCATGGACAGCCGCTGGGTGCTCATTGATACAGAAAAGCGCATCATCCTGCGCAAGCACCCCGAACAGTTCAATGACCAGTGGGCCGCCGATGTCCCGTTTGAACTGCCGATCAAGCTGCCCCGCATCGCCCCTGAGGACTGCGAGGTGCTGGGGGAGCAGCAGGCTGTCTACTCCCGCTGCGATATGAACGGGCATCTGAACAACACCCGATATGCCGACATCGTCTGCGATGCCGTGCCATGGGAGGTGTGGGATACCGCGCAAATCCGCGATTTTACGATTAGCTACCACCGTGAGGTCCCCCGCGGGGAGTGCTTCACCCTGCGCCGTGCCAGACTGGCAGAGGACACCTTCTATTTTGAAGGCGAGCGGGAAGGCAAATCTGCCTTTGAGGCACAGCTGATTTTCAAACACTTATAATTTCTACACAAACCCCTGTTACACTGTTTACAGCAACAATGTAAAGGAGTTATTATTATGACAAAGCAAAAATTCGGCCTGACCGGCACGGCGCTCAAAACCATTGCGCTGGTGCTCATGGTGATGGACCACATCCACTACTTTTTTGAATTTACGGGTGTTGTGCCGGAATGGTTCAGTATGCTGGCGCGGCTGTCTGCGCCGCTGTTTCTGTTCTGCACTGTGGAGGGCTTCGCCCACACCCATGACCGCAGGCGCTACTTCCTGCGTATCTGGGCCATCGGTACTGCGATGGGCACGGTGGAATTTTTCATGATCTATGCAGGGGCCTTCCGCCGCGGGGACGGCTTCTACCCGCTGAATGCCATTTTTCAGGATCTGATGCTGCTCTGCATAGTCTGGCAGGGCATTGACTGGCTGCGCCAGCGCCGGTTTGTGCGGGGCGCACTGGCTGCTGCCATGCCGATTCTCTGGCCGATTTGCATCGCAGCGCTACTGATGCTTTTTCCCAAAATTCAGGACGCACCGATCGGCTCCTCCGTGTTGGCGTGGGTCATCACCGCGCCGCTGCCTTTGTGGACATCCATCACCGATGGCGGCTGGTCTTTTCTGGCCGGGGGCATCGTGCTGTATGCACTGTACAATCATAAGCGTCTGCAGCTGTCCGTCTGGGCAGCCATGACCTTCCTGTGTGATTTTGTGCTGGTCTATCTGCAGGTTCACAGTCTGCCGGATTTCGCCTTTTCCCAGATGTTCACAGTCTACTATGAGTGGCTCGGCGTTTTTGCCGTTATCGGCATGGCGCTGTACAACGGCCAGCGCGGCAGCGGCCACAAGCAGCTGTTTTACTGGTTCTACCCGGCACATATCTATCTGCTTTACGGCGCATCCTGTCTTGTTTACAGCTTACTGCAATAAAAGGGGCTATTATGGCAAACATTCTGGCAATCGATGATGACCGCGACCTTTGTACGCTGCTAAAAACAGCGCTGGAGCGTGACGGCCACACCGTAGAAACGCGCACCTCCGGCACACAGCTGACCGATACGCTCTGCCGGTGGGCGGACTGCATCCTGCTGGATGTGATGATGCCCGGGGAGGATGGCTTTGCCGTCTGCCGCCGCATCCGCGCCGAGACTGACGCGCCAATCTTATTTTTGACCGCGCGTACCGATGAACCGTCGGTGCTGATGGGCCTTGGCCTTGGCGCGGACGATTATCTGACCAAGCCGTTCCGCATAGCGGAGCTGCGTGCGCGGGTCGCAGCACACCTGCGGCGGCAGAACCGCACACCGACCCATAAGATCACCCGCGGCGGGGTGGCGCTGGACCTTTCCGCCAAGGAAGCCAGTGTTGGCGGCACGCCTTTGCACCTGACAAAATCCGAGTACGCCATCTGTGAGCTGCTGGCCCTCCATGCAGGGCAGACCTTTTCCAAAGAACAAATCTATGAAGCCGTGTTCGGTTATGACGGTACAGCGGATGACACGGCCATCACCCAGCACATCAAGAACATCCGCGCCAAGCTGCGCGCGGCCGGGGCAGGGGAGGTGCTGCAAACAATATGGGGAGTGGGCTACCAATGGCAAAGCGAAAACTGACATCTCTGCGCAGTGTTTTGCTGCGGTATCTCCTTTTGTGCGGCGGCGGGTGCGCGCTGATTCTGGTACTCTGGTGGGGCGTTTTAATGCAGCTGATAAACATCGGTTTTCTGCTGCCTGCCGTGGCGTCCGCCCAGGCCTGCGCCGATGCCCGGGAGACTGTGGCCTCAATGACGGCAGACACCTTTGATTCCCTGCAGATCAGCGACCTGTGCCGCTGGGCTGTGGTACAGAATGACACGGTGCTGCAGACCAACATGAATGACCGCCATCTGAAAATTGCCCTCAACGCCTTTCACGGCGGCAGCGGCAATCTGGTGCTGATGCAGTACCAGTACGATGTTAAAATGGCGGACGGAAGCTTTTGCCTTTTACAGTACGACTATGCCTTGCCCTACGCTGACCCGGCCCTGCGGGACACGCTGCCGGATTTCCAGACCTGCTATATTTTGCTGCTGGCGGTGCTCATCCTCGTTTGGCTGGGCTGGCAGACCCACTGCACCGTGCGGGTCTTTGCCGCAGAGACTGCCCGGCTGAACGCGGCCGTAGATGCTATTGCCGCCCGGCAGCTGGAGCAAATTGACACGGACGGCGTGCGCATCCGTGAATTTGCCGCTACCTTACAGGCCTTACAGACGATGGGCCGCGAACTGACGGACAGCCTACAAAGCCAGTGGCGGATGGAGCAGCAGCGCGCCGAGCAGATCGCCGCATTGGCCCATGACTTGAAAACGCCGCTGTCCATCATTCAGGGCAACGCAGACCTGCTGGCCGAGGATGATCTGTCCGCCGACCAGCAGACACAGGTCGAAGCCATCCTGCGCGGCACAGAGCGCGCACGCCACTATTTGGCCGCTCTGCGCACAGCCGGCGCAGCACCTGCCGTACAAACATCGCTGGCCAGCCACGCCCTCACGGCCCGGCTGGCGCAGACAGCCCGCGCTCTCTGCGCGCCTGCCGGAATCCATTTCATATTACAGGAGGAATGGCAGGGGACGATCCATGCTGCAGAAAACGACCTGCTGCGTGCTGCGGAAAACCTTTTGGACAACGCCGCCGCCCACACTCCGCGCGGCGGAACCGTCACCCTGACCGTTGCAAAGGAAAACAACAGCTTTATTTTGCGTGTGACCGATACCGGCCCCGGCTTTACCGCCGCAGCACTGGCCCGGGCGGGGGAGATGTTCTACACAGATGCTGCGCGCAGCGACAGTGCCCATCAGGGGCTGGGACTGTATTCTGCACGCAGGACCGCTGCAGCCCATGGCGGTACCCTGCGGGTATCCAACACACCCGGCGGCTGCGCCGAGCTTTGCCTGCCCATTTGTGAATAAATTGAGAAATTACAAAAAAATGACAAAATGCTCTTGACATTCGGTGACAAAACAGTTACAATTTAGTTGCAAGCTAAATGAACCCCAAGTCAAATAGCTTTAACCACATTTTTCATGTGTTCTTCTCCTCCTTTCTTGTAAATCCCCGCCCATCCCTCAGGGCGGGGATTTCTTTTTTTTGTATCTGCATTTTACATTCTTACATTCTTAAGACAGCATTTCACTTTACAAGGTTTTTCAATCGTGATAAAATAAAAGTCGTATGTCCTTATCCGCCTGTATATGCAGGCTGTATTATTATAAACTGTATGCATATCGTTTTTTGAGAAAGCAAGAGAGGGAAAAGCAATACCATGGCACAATCTCGTTCCGGCAAAAAATCCACAAAGAGCTCCGGCACCAAAAAGCGCTCCGGCTCTGCCAAAGGTACCTCCCGCAGCAATGCGGGGCGCACTGCGTCCGCACGCAGCAGTACCGGGCATGAGCGTCAGCCGTCCCGCCGCGCCCAGCGCCGTGCGCAGACCCCGAACCTTACCCGCAGTGTTCTGCTGGTAGGCCTTGGCCTGCTGTGCGTAGCGCTTGTGCTGGTGCCCGGCCAGAATTTTTGGAGCACGCTGCGCAGCTGGTATTTTGGCATCTTCGGCATCACGACCTATCTGGTCGGGCCGTTTCTGCTGTACCTTGCCTATCTGCTGGCCTCCGGCTACCGCGTAGCGCTCTTTGCGGGGAAAGTCACCCTGATGGGGGTTCTCTGCGCCAGTGTGCCGGTCATCTTCTCCAAGCTGAATGTGGAAAGCCTCAAGGTAGGGGAGATCATCAAGATGCTCTTCACCCGCGGCGGCACCTATTTCTGGGAGGGCGGCGTTCTGGGTGCCCCCATCGGCGCCACCCTGCTGGCGCTGTTCGGCCGTCCGGCTTCCAATATTATTATGCTGCTCGTCCTTCTGCTGGGTGTGATGTTCTTTTTTGCCATCACCCCGGTCGATATTGTCCTCTTTCTGGACGCGCGGTATAAAGCCTTTCAAACCCGCCAGCAGGAGCGCGCCGCCGCTGAAACAGCCTACGACACCCGGCTTTTCAACGCTGCACCGGAGGAGGAGAGCGTTGAGAACCTGACCGGTGCGCTGCCCGATTCCGCCACCCGGCCGCACCATCCGGTCTATGATGTCATTGCCGACACCAGCCGCTTTCCGAAGCAGCAGGCTGCACCGTCCCGGCAGCCTTACACAGCCCCCGTCACACCGGTCACGCCCGAAGCCCCCTTTACTGCGCAGTCTGCCGCAGCACGCCCGGGCTTTGATGTAGACCTCGGCCCGTCCAGCACCGAAAGCGCCCGCCGCAAGGCGGAGGCCAACGACCCGCTTGAGCCGGTCAGCATTGGGCCGGGCGGCACCTTCGGCATGGACCCGCTGTCCGGCAAGGCCAGCGGCCCGCTCCATTACGCCCAGCCGCCGCAGCCCGCGCCTGCCCCGCAGGAGGACTTTGAGCTGCAGCTAGAGCCTGCCGAGGAACCGGCAGCGCCCGCTGCTGCACCGGCTGCCCAGCAGCCCATTGATGAGCTGGACGCACTGATCAACCGTGCCGTCAGCGGCCATGCCCCCTACTACACCCCGCAGGAGGTCAGTGCCGAGACAACCCTTGAACTGCCTGTGCCTGCAGAGTTTGAGACCCCGCTGACCCCGGTGCCGCAGGAGCCGCGCTTTGACACACCGCTTATCCCTGTGGAGGAGGAGCCGGAGCAGACCCCCGTGCAGCTGCCGCAGCTCGACATGACCGGGCGGGTACAGGGTGATACCGTAGTGCTCTCTCCGGCGGATCTTGCCGCCGGTATGGCTGCAAAGGATATGCCCTCGCTGGGTGCGCCCGCTCCCGCAGCCCCGGCAGCCCCCATTGCCGCACCGATTCCGACGCTGGGCGGCAGCTTCAGTGATACAGGCAGCGCTGTCAGCGCAGCCTGGGAATCCGGCCGCTCAGTATCCGAGATGCTGGACGCCATGGCGGCAGAGCCTGCAGCGGCTCCCGCTGCCAACAGCACACCCGCAGCGCAGCCCATGACCCGCCCGGCTGCCGAGACGACCCAGAGCAGCTTTACCGTACCTCAGCAGGGGCAGGCGGCCCGCGTGCAGGTCAGCACTGCCGTTGGCAACTCGGCTGGTGCGCCGGTCCATACACCGCCCTGTGCGGCGAAGGCTGACCCGAACGCCATGCGCCTGCCTACCTCTGTGGAGCAGCCGCCTGAGCCCTACTGCTATCCGTCGCTGAATCTCTTCAACGCGACCCGCCCCGATGACGAGGCCGGTGCCGCCCGCGAGATGAAGAAAAACGCTGATATTCTGGTAAATACGCTGGACAGCTTCGGCGTCAAGACCACGATGCTCGACATCTGCCGCGGCCCCTCTGTCACCCGGTATGAGCTGCAGCCCCAGGCGGGCATCAAGGTCAGCCGCATCACCAGCCTTTCCGATGATATTGCACTGAATCTTGCCACGGCGGGCGTGCGCATCGAGGCCCCCATCCCCGGCAAGCCCGCAGTCGGTATCGAGGTTCCCAATAAGATCCGCTCCACGGTCAACATCCGCGCGGTCTTTGAATCCCAGAATTATATCAATATGCGCAGCCCCCTCACGATGGCGCTTGGCAAGGATATTGCCGGCACGGCGCAGGTTGCTGACCTGTGCAAAATGCCGCACCTGCTGATTGCCGGCTCTACCGGCAGCGGTAAATCTGTCTGTGTCAACTCTATCATCATCAGCTTCCTGTTCCGCTCCGGCCCGGAGGATGTCAAGCTCATCCTCATCGACCCTAAGGTCGTTGAGCTGGCTGAGTACAACGGCATCCCGCATCTTTTGATGCCCGTTGTGACCGAGCCGCGCAAGGCAGCCGGTGCGCTGGGTGCAAGCGTAGCTGAAATGGAGCGCCGCTACAAGCTTTTTGCCGAGAACAATGTCCGTGAGATCAAGGCCTACAACAAGCTGGCCGCCCAGACGGGCATGGAGCATCTGCCCTATATCGCCATCGTCATTGACGAGCTGGCGGATTTGATGATGGTTGCCGGCAAGGAGGTCGAGGATTATATCTGCCGCATTGCGCAGAAGGCCCGTGCCGCCGGTATCCACCTGATCGTTGCGACCCAGCGCCCCAGTGTCGATGTCATCACCGGCCTTATCAAGGCCAACATCCCCAGCCGCATCGCGTTTGCCGTTTCCAGCCAGATCGACAGCCGTACCATTCTGGACTCCGGCGGTGCCGAAAAGCTGCTGGGCAACGGTGACATGCTCTTCCTGCCGGTCGGTGCCTCCAAGCCGGTCCGCGTGCAGGGCACCTTTGTCACTGATGAGGAGATCGGTGCCGTGCTGAGCTTTATCAAGTCCACCTCCACCGCGCAGTACGATGAGGAAATGATAGCCGAGATGGAGCGCCGTGCCGTTGCCGAAAAAGGCAGCAAGCGGGGCGGGGACGATGACGGCGAGGCAGGCGGCGCACTGGATGCCATGTTTGAGCAGGCTGTTGAGTGCGTCATCGAGGCCGGACAGGCCAGCACCAGCCTTTTGCAGCGCCGCTGCAAGCTGGGCTACGCCCGCGCGGCCCGCATCATGGACCAGATGGAGCAGGAAAAGATCATCGGCCCCTATGAGGGTGCCAAGCCCCGTGCCGTGCTGGTGACAAAAGCCCAGTGGGAGGAGCGCAAGCTCAACGGTCAATATGATGAATAAGCAGAAGGGCTGGCGCATCGCAGCCGCTGTGCTGGCTGGCTTGCTTCTGCTTTCTGCCTTTGTCATTCAGCTGGCGGGTGGCCGCGGCCCCCTGCCAAGCTGGCAGCAGCTGCGCGCTGCGCTGGGCGTACCGCTCCGCACGGAGGAAAGCGCACCGAAGCCTGCCCCCGGCAGCACCGCCGTGTATGTGCTGGATGTCGGGCAGGGGGATGCCGTTTTGATCTGTCAGGACGGTGCGTATTGCCTGATCGACACCGGCCCCGCCGAGGCCGAGGAGGCACTGCTCTACGACCTGCATGCACTCGATATCGAATCGCTGGACTATCTGGTGCTCACGCATCCCCATGCCGACCATACCGGCAATGCCCAGGCGGTGCTTTCCGATTTCCCGGTCAAACAGCTTTTGCTGCCGCTGTGGGAGCCGGGTGCCGATGATACCGCCGACTGGCCCCGACAGTTGGCTGAATCTGCCGCAGAAAGCGGCACCGCGCTAACCACAGCGGAGGCCGGAGATCGCTACCCGCTGGGCAGCGGCACACTCATGATTCTGCAGGGCGGCAGCGGAGATGCCGCAAGCGTCAACGATATTTCGCTCTGTACGATGTTCACGGCCGGAGACTTCCGCTTTCTCGACACCGGCGATGCCGAGGAAGCTGCCGAGCAGCGGCTTCTTGATACCTACGGCCCTGCCCTGCATGCCGTGCTTTACAAGGCAGGGCATCACGGGTCGTATACCTCCAACAGTGCAGCCTTTTTGCAGGCTGTCAGGCCTGCCGCCGTGGCCGTCAGCTGTGGGCTTGATAATGATTACGGCCACCCCCACCGCGCCGCACTTGAAAATTTTGCAGCCACCGGGGCCGAGGTGTACCGCACCGATCTGGAGGGCAGCCTCACCTTTCTATGGCAGAATAACACGCTCAGCGTGGAGACCACCGCAGATGCCTGCGCTCCTGCGGCGTAATAACAAGGAGTAACAAATGACGATCACCGAACAATTCAAAGCTAAACGCTGTGTTTTCTCGATCGAGTGCTTTCCGCCGAGACAGACCACCCAGATGGACAAGCTGAAAGCCACCCTGCAGCAGATGCAGACGCTCAACCCCGGGTTCATCAGCGTCACCTTCGGCGCAGGTGGCTCTGCCGGCGGCGTTTCCACTGCCGAAGTTGCCGACTATATCCAGAACGAGCTGCAGATCCCCACGCTTGCGCATCTGATCTGCATGGGCAACGACCAGATCCGCGCGGCTGAGATCCTCGACCAGCTCGAGGCTGTCGGTGTCCGCGATGTACTGGCCCTGCGCGGCGACCGCAGCCCCACCCGCCCCGAAAGCCCGGACTTCCGCCATGCAAGCGACCTGACTTCCTTCATTAAATGGAAGAAGCCTGATTTCTCGGTACACGGTGCCTGCTACCCGGAGGGACACCCCGAGGCAGACACCCTGCTGCACGATGTTGAGAATCTGCGGATCAAGCAGGCCGCCGGTGCCGAGCATCTTGTGACCCAGCTTTTCTTTGACAACATGCATTTCTATCGCTTCCTCAATCTGGCGCGCCGCGCCGGCATCACGCTGCCTGTTTCGGCCGGTGTTATGCCGATCGTCAAGCGCAGCCAGATCGAGCGCACGGTTTCGCTTTCCTCGGCCAGCCTGCCCTCGGAGTTTACCCGTATGATCTCCCGCTATCAGGACGATCCGGCCTCGCTGTATGATGCCGGCATCGACTATGCCGTCAAACAGCTGCGCGATCTGATCGAGGGCGGTGCCGACGGCATCCACCTGTATGCCATGAACGATGCCGCCGTGGCCGCCAAGGTCTACGATGGCATCCGGGATTTGCTGTAATGGAGCGCCGCAAGCCCGCCGCCATTGACCGCGCCACAGCGCTGCGCTATATGGGGGCCGCCGGTTGGACGCCGGACACCGCTACCGCAGCCCTGTTGGACAAGGCAGAGGAGCAGGTGCTGGCAGCGGCTGCTCCGCGCGCCGTTTACCGCCGCCTGCCGCGCACAGCACTGCCGCTTGAGGACTGCGGCACAGACCTTACCCGCCACCTGCTCGGCTGTGGGGAGGTGCTGCTGCTGGCTGCGACCCTTGGGTCTGAGATCGACAAGCTGCTGCGCCGGATGGAGGTATCCGACATCGCGCTGGCAACCGCCGCCGATGCGCTGGCCTCCGTGCTGCTGGAGCAAGTCTGTGATGAGTTGGAAAGTGAGCTGCGCGCCGCTGTGCAGGCGCAGGGCGTTTTCATGACGGGGCGTTATGCACCCGGCTACGGCGACTGCCCGCTGGAACTGAACGATACCCTTTGCCTGACCGTGGACAGTGTGCGAGGCTGCGGTCTGGCTGTGACCCCCCAGCATCTGCTGACCCCACGCAAAAGCACCACCGCCATTTTAGGCATTGCCGATCACCCCGTGACCGGCACCCGTGCAGGCTGTGCGACCTGCCATCTACGGGATACCTGTTCGTTCCGCAAGCGCGGCACGACCTGTTTCAAACAAGATCGATAGGGGAGAATCGTATGCAGATCCGTGAAGTATTTGACCGTAAGCGCTTTGTCCTTCTGGACGGCGGCATGGGCACCCAGCTGCAGACCCGCGGCCTGCAGCCCGGGCAAAAGCCCGAGCTGGCCGCTCTGGAAATGCCGGATACTCTGACTGCCATCCACGCCGATTACGCCCGCGCCGGCGCGGACATTCTGCTGGCTAACACCTTTGGTGCCAACGCCAAAAAGCTTGCAGGCTGCCCCTGCACGGTCGAGCAGGTCGTTTCTGCCTCGATTGCCTGTGCGCGCAGCGCCGCCGCAGGAACCGGCGCGCTGGTAGCCTTGGACATTGGCCCTTTGGGCGAGCTGCTGGTTCCGGCCGGCACCCTCAGCTTTGAGGATGCCTACGCCGAGTTTGCGCAGGTCATCCGTGCCGGTGCAGCAGCCGGGGCGGATCTTGTCTTTCTGGAAACGATGACGGATCTGTATGAGTTGAAAGCGGCCATTCTCGCCGCCAAGGAAAACTGCGCCCTGCCGGTCTTTACCTCGATGAGCTTTGAGAGCCGCGGCCGTACCTTTACCGGCTGTACAGTGGAAAGCTACGCCGTCACGGCCGCCGGTCTCGGTGCCGATGCCGTGGGCATCAACTGCTCGCTGGGTCCCAAGGAGATCCTGCCGTTTGCACAGCGGCTCTGCCGCAGCGTCCCGGCCGGTGTACCGGTTTTTGTCAAGCCCAATGCCGGTCTGCCCAACCCGGACGGCAGCTACAACCTGAATGCCGCGGAATTTGCCGCAGAGATGAAAGCTTATGCCTCGATCGGCGTTTCGATGGTGGGCGGCTGCTGCGGCACAACGCCTGACTTCATCGCCAAGCTGCGGGAGACCTTTGCCCCGCTGGTTCCCGCCGACAAGATCCCTATCCGCCGCAGCTGTCTGTGTACGCCGGTTCGCTTTGTCGAGGTGGACGGCATCACCGTTGTGGGAGAGCGCATCAATCCCACCGGCAAAAAGCGGCTGCAGCAGGCTTTGCGGGACGGTGACAGCGCCTATCCCTGCGCCCAGGCCGTAGCCCAGGCCGAGGCCGGTGCCCAGGTGCTGGATGTCAACGCCGGTCTGCCCGGTATTGACGAGGCCGCCACACTGGAGCAGCTTGTCAAGGACCTGCAAGCCATCACGGATCTGCCGCTCCAGCTCGATTCCTCCAATCCGGAGGCTCTTTCCCGCGCGCTGCGCATCTACAACGGCAAGCCCATCGTCAACTCGGTCAACGGTGAGCAGAAGACGCTGGACACCATCCTGCCTCTTTGCAAGAAATACGGCGCTGCCGTTGTCGGCCTGGCACTGGACGAGCACGGCATCCCGGCTGACGCCGAAGGGCGCTTTGCCATTGCAAAGCGCATTGCCGCTGCCGCCAATGCGGCCGGTATCCCGAATGAGGATATTTACATTGATTGTCTGACGCTGACCGCCAGCGCCCAGCAGGAGGGGGCCGTCCAGACGCTGGAGGCGCTGACCCGTTGCAAAAAAGAGTTAGGTGTGCGCACGGTGCTGGGCGTTTCCAACATCAGCTTTGGTCTGCCGTGCCGTGGCTATCTGAACACCACATTCCTGACAATGGCCATGTCGGCAGGGCTTGACCTTGCCATCATGAATCCCAACACGCCGGAGATGATGGCCGCCGTGCGCGCCTACCGGGTGCTGACAAGTCAGGACAAGCAAAGCTCCGACTATGTAGCCGCCTACGCCGATGTACAGATCCAGACCACCCAGACGAGCAAGTCCGCCGCCACCGTGGCCGAGGTCGGCGCGGCCGCCCCGGGCGGAGATGCACTGTTTGAGGCGGTGCGGCGCGGCTTAAAGGCCGAGGCCCGCGCAGCCGCAGACGCCGCCTTGACGATGCGGGAGCCGCTCGATGTTGTAAACACCTCTCTGATTCCCGCGTTGGACGCCGTGGGGGATGGCTTTGAAAAGGGAACTGTTTTCCTGCCGCAGCTGCTGCAGGCAGCCACCGCCGCCCAGGCTGCCTTTGAGTCCATCAAGGCGAAGATCGCCGCCTCCGGGCAGGCGCAGGGCAGCAAGGGCAAGATCGTCATTGCCACCGTCAAGGGCGATGTACACGACATCGGCAAAAACATCGTCCGTGTTATTCTGGAAAACTACGGGTACGATGTGCTTGACCTTGGCCGCGATGTCGCCCCCGAGCGCGTGGTCGAGGCTGTGCGACAGACGGGTGCAAAGCTTGTAGGTCTGTCTGCCCTGATGACGACCACCGTCCCCAATATGCAGGCCACGATTGAGGCGCTGCACGCTGCCGGACTCGACTGTAAGGTCATGGTAGGCGGTGCTGTTCTTACACCGGACTACGCCCGCAACATCGGTGCCGATTACTACTGCAAGGACGCCAAGGCCAGCGCTGATCTGGCCAAGCAGCTTTTGGGATAATACCACCGCCGCGTTTCGCTGATGAAATGCGGCTTTTTCGTAATCAGTTGTAAAAAATTCAGGTATGCCCCCATACACCTTGCAGTTTCTGTAAAAATGCGGTATACTAGTTTTGTTTAGCGTTTTTGTACATTTTCCTTATTTTGTGTGGTTTACAGGAGTTTTCTTTTGAAACATGCTGCTAAGGTCGCCGCTTTTCTGGCGATTTTCGTCTTTTTAAATCTGATCCTCTGCTGCTTTATGCCGCCGGACAATGGATCCAGCCTTGCCATGTGGCGCAACTATTATCAAAAAACAGACATCGACTTGGCTGTTTTCGGCTCGTCCTTGGCTACTTGTGCCTTGCCAGAGGATGAACTTAGCCAGAACACAGGTCTATCCGTCTGTAGTCTTGCAACTAATATGCAATCCTGGGATATGACTGAGATTGCAGTCGATACGATATTGCAGGAGCATCATCCCAAAACCGCAATTTTGGTTATGGATTACTACAATATGGGAAGTGACCCCTATCCAAAGGCTCAATATGCTTTTCTGTACGGTAAACTGGAGACTGCACCTGTAGCGCAGATTCCCTCCGTATTACTGCGCTACATGACAGGCAAAACAAACTTTTTCAAGGACACCTCACTTAACGCACTTATTCCTTGGCAAAGCGGCACTTGGCCTAAAGACTGGAAAGCGGCTATCACACAAGAGACGGCAAACATCAAAGAACGATTACAGTCTAATTTTGCCGCCTCTTCTGTTGGCGAAATCGATGTATCCCATCGGCAGAATGCGCCAGATAAAACGATTGATTTCGATACCATTGGTGTTGAAAATACATGGAATTTTTCTGCGCATATATTTTTACAGAAAAGATATGACGAGCTTGCTGAAATCTGCGACCAATGTCGTATACATAATGTTGACTTGATTGTAATTTGTCCTCCGAAACCGGTACTGGACATTGTCAGTTATGAAAATTACTTTGAGACCTACCAGACCTTCTGCGATTTTTTTGCGGCGCACGGAGCGACCTATTATGATTTTAATCTTGCAAAAGATTCTTTATTTGAAAATAAAGAGCTTTCCTACTATAGCGATCATACTCACATGAACAAAGCCGGCGGACGAGCATTCTGCCAGTCGATGGCAGAGTTTCTACAGTTGCGTCAGAGCGGCGCGGATGTCAATGCCCTATTTATAACTCCGCAGGAGTATTTAGCCCGGGTAAATTATATCACAAATGTTTATTTTCTAATTGAATCGCATAGTGACAAATTTATTCTGCTCGCAAATTGCTACCACGGCCCCAGTGTACAGGCAGAGTATGAATACCTTGTCAAAGGTCCTAATGACACAGAATACCACACTTTTTCAAATTATACAGACCGTTCTTGGGCTGAATATCCTGTCACAGAGCACGGCACCTACACCTTCCGCGTTAATGCTCGTGTTGTAGGCTCTGATGTTCCTTTTGAACGCTATTATGAGCAGCAAGTTGATTATTAACAGAAAGAAAGGAAAACTGTGGAGATTTACTCATTTGCATTTGTCCTTCTCGTCACAGTCGGGCTGGTGCTGTATTACACCGTGCTGCGCCGCTGCCAGTGGCTTTGCCTGCTGGCGATCAGCCTTGTCTTTTTTGCGGCAAGCGGTTGGCAGGGGATTTTCTTTCTGTTTTTTACCGCACTGACCGTCTGGGGCGGCGGGCTGTGGCTTGCCCGCCTTGACGCCGACTGCGCCGCACGGCGCAAAGCGCCCGGCATCACAAAGGACGAAAAGAAAGCTGTCAAGGCCAAGACACAGCGCCGCAAAAAGGGCGTTGTTGCACTTGTGCTGGTCACAAATTTCTTAGTGCTGGGCTATTTTAAATATTGGTCATATTTTGTACGCCTGCTGGCTGGTGCGTTGGCGGCCACCGCACCCTCGGCGCTGGGGCTGGTCATGCCGCTCGGCATCAGCTTTTATACCTTTCAGGCGATTGGTTATCTGATTGACTGCTTCCGCGGCCGCCACCCGGCTGAAAAGAACCCTGCCCGTTTTCTACTGTTTATTTCATTTTTCCCGCAGCTGATCCAAGGCCCCATCAACCGGTACGGAGCAATGGAGCCCCAACTGACCGCCGCGCATTCTTGGGAGTGGGAGCGCACCAAACGCGCCCTCTTTGTGATCCTGTTCGGTGCGATGAAAAAGTATGCCATTGCCAACCTGACTGCGCCTACGATTGCCGCGATCCTTGACCGGAACGATCCCACCCTCGCCGGGTCGATGGCACTGCTGGCGATCCTGCTCTATTCGCTGCAGCAGTATGCGGATTTTTCCGGCGGCATCGACATGGTGCTGGGTGTCGCGCAGCTGTTCGGCATTGAGATGATGCCCAACTTCCGCCAGCCGTATTTTTCCACCTCGCTGGGAGATTTCTGGCGGCGCTGGCATATCTCCCTCGGCGCATGGATGCGTGATTATCTGTTCTACCCGTTCGCGCTGACCAAGCCGATGCAGCGATTTGGCAAATGGGCCACCGGGCACTGGGGCAAGCACTTCGGCCGTGTTTTGCCGGCTGCAGTTGCCAACTTGCTGGTGTTCGCCGTAGTCGGCATCTGGCACGGTCCGCAGGCGCATTATCTTGTATGGGGCCTGTATAACGGTATGGTCATCGCCCTTGCCGATCTGCTCGAGCCTGCCTTCAAAAAAATGAACACTGCCCTGCATATCCCCACCGAGAGCCGTACATGGCATATCTTCCGCATCCTGCGGACCTTCGTCATCGTTAATATCGGCTGGTATTTTGATCGGGTGGGGCTTTCCCTCGGAGCCGCTTATCTGCGCAACACCTTTGTGAGCTTTCGCCCCGAGGCGCTGACTGCTGAGGCTCCCGCCGCCTTTGCCGCTGTCACGGGGCCGGCGTGGGGCATCGTTGCCATCAGCACTGTGCTGGTCTTTGTTCACAGCCTGATTGCAGAGCTGGGCCGCGAGCCGTATACAGAGGTTCAGCGGCTGCCGCTTGCCCTGCGCTGGGGTCTTTACTACCTTGTAATGTTTCTTGTCACCCTCAGCTTCATCTGCGTGACCGAGACCTCCGGTTTCCTTTACGCAAACTTCTAAGAAAAGAGATTTTATATGCAGACCAATATTCTGGATTGGCTTGAAGCTACCGCAGCCCATACTCCGGAGGGCGCCGCTGTCGGCGATGCGCAGCAGGACTATACCTGGGCGCAGCTGGCAGAAAACGCCCGCCGCGCCGGCAGCTTTCTGGCCGGTCATACCGCGCCGCGCTGCCCGGTCGCGTTCTATCTGGAAAAATCCGCGCCGGTTTTCGCCGCAATGCTCGGCACTGTCTATGCGGGCTGCTGCTATTCCGTGCTGGACACCCGCCAGCCTGCCGCCCGCACACAGCAGGTGCTGAGCACCCTGCAGCCGTGCCTGCTCATCACTGACCGCGACCATGCGGACGCCGCCGCGGCGCTCGGCTGTTCCTGCAGCGTTTACCTGCTGGAGGATCTGCTCACAGCAGCGGTACAGCCTTCGCTGCTGGCTGCACGCCGTGCGCAGGCTGTAGATGTAGACCCGCTGTACATCAACTTTACAAGCGGCAGCACCGGCGTTCCCAAGGGGGTCACGGTCAGCCACCGCTCGGTGCTGGACTTTATCCCACAGTTTGCCGCCATCTTTGGCATAAAAGCGCAGGACATTCTCGGCAATCAGGCTCCGTTTGACTTTGATGTTTCAGTCAAGGATCTCTACACCGCCTTATACACCGGTGCCAAGGTGCAGATCATCCCGCGTGCCTATTTCAGCCAGCCCACCAAGCTGATGGACTATCTGGCAGATCATGCGGTCACAACGCTGGTCTGGGCTGTCAGCGCGATGTGCTTTGTCTCGATCATGAACGGTTTCGGCTACCGCGTGCCTTCCGCAGTACGGCAGGTGTTGTTCAGCGGCGAGGTCATGCCCATAAAGCATCTCAACAAATGGAAGGCCGCCCTGCCGCAGGCCCGTTTCGTAAACCTCTACGGCCCTACTGAGATCACCTGCAACTGCACCTACTACATCCTGCCGGACCGTGCCTTTGCCCCGGAGGAGGTGCTTCCCATCGGACACGCCTTCCCCAATGAAAAGGTGTTTCTATTGGACGAAAACGACCGCCTTGTCACCGAGCCCGGCCAGGCAGGGGAGCTGTGTGTTTCCGGCACGGCGCTGGCGCTTGGCTACTACGCCGACCCGGCCCGCACGGCACAAGCCTTCACCCAAAATCCGTTGAACACCCGCTGGTATGAG
>ERZ834769.1361-NODE-1361-length-21661-cov-3.109877_pt1 | contig 21661 bp, 21 predicted proteins | sample MGYA00519690_ERZ834769 | MGnify/ENA primary metagenome ERZ834769 (study PRJEB31850, sample SAMEA3708760) | human gut metagenome | biome: human gut; feature: human-associated habitat; material: faeces | place: China | collected 2014 ... | reverse complement strand
TTCTTAATTATTAATTATGAAAAGGATCTTGATTACCGGAGCCAGTGGCTTTATTGGCGGTTTCCTGGTGAAGGAGGCGCTTGAACGGGGATATGAAACCTGGGCGGGTGTCCGTTCGACAAGCAGCCGCGCTAATTTGAAGGATGAGCGGATTCGTTTTATCGATCTGAAATATTCCGACCGTGAGTTATTGACCGCCCAACTGAGCGATTTTGTTCGTGAGCATGGTCCCTGGGATTATGTGATCCATAATGCCGGATTGACGAAGGCGCTTGATAAAAGAGACTTTTATCGTATCAATGCCCGGAATACGGCAAACCTGATCGAGGCGCTTGCCGCATCGGGTTGCAAGCCGGAGAAGTTTCTCCTGATGAGTAGCCTGAGCAGCTATGGGCGTGGGGACGAGAAAACGTTCCGCCCTATCTCTTTGGATGATCCTCAATTGCCCGATACAGCCTATGGAAAGAGCAAGCTGGAGGCGGAGAATTATTTGCGGCATCAGTCTTATTTCCCGTATGTGATCCTGCGTCCGACGGGAGTGTATGGACCGGGCGAGAAAGATTACTTCATGGAGATCAAAAGTATAAAATCGGGTTTCGATTTTGCTGTCGGCTTTACGCCCCAGCGCATTACTTTTATATATGTAAAGGATCTGGCCACCGCCGCTTTCCTCGCTTTGGAGAATGAGGCTGTCCGGAACCGCCATTATTTCGTGGCGGACGGCGATGTCTATACGGATGAATCGTTCGCCCGGATGATACAGGAAATCCTGCCGAAGAAACATGTCCTGCATGCCCGTATACCGATGGGGCTGGTACACGTCGCCTGCCAGGTATCCGAGTGGATAGGCAAGCTGCTGAAGAAGAGCATGACATTGAATACGGATAAATATATAATCCTGAAACAGCGTAACTGGATTTGTGATGTCACACCGCTTCAGGATGAATTGGGCTTCGTCCCGGCTTACCCGCTCCGCCGTGGCCTGGAAGAAAGCATCGAATGGTATCGGAAGGAAGGCTGGCTGTAGGTCAGTCTGTTTTTTTTGTCATCACGATCCCTTCCGTCGAAAGGATTGGATTGCCTTTGTAGCTGAGTTTGGCGAATCCGGCAGCTTCCAAGCTCAGAGATTGGCTTGCGTACACTTGGAATGTTCCGAGACCGGCTACTTCACAAGATACATTCCGGGCTTTCAGGTCGTATGCTTTGACTGTTCCTTTTCCGGCAATCTCGATCGAAACTTTTTCGGCCGTGCCTCCCAGTTCGTATGTCCCTGAGCCAGCAACCTTGCTTTGTAAAGTTCCTACATTCAGTGCTTTTCCTTTGATAGAGGAACTTCCGGCTATGCTTGTAGAAAGCCGGTCTACTAAAACCGAGTCGTTCAGATTGATTTTTCCCGATCCGGCTACTGATATATCCAGCTTTTCCGCTGTGAAAAGACCATTCAGGTTGATTTCGGCCTTACCGGCAAGGTCGATCTCCTTCATTTTGGAAGAGCTTGCATGAATTGTAAATTCGGATGGCCAAATGAACTTATCCTTATAGGCGTCTTTGAGCTTGATGACTAATGTCTTGTCAGATACATATATATTCAGCATTTCGTAGACATTGAGGTCTGTAGTGACCGAGAGGGTCGAAGTTTCTTCCGACTGGGTATAATGGATCTTTCCGGTCGGGCAAGCGATGGACAACTCTTCGTACTCTTCGACGGGCACGTCCCTCTCTTCTACTTGTCCGTCTCCTTTGATGATACGGGAACAGCCCGACATCACGACAAGGATGCAGGAGAGTGCTAATAAGGATAATTTCATTTTCATATTTATTTTACTTCTTCAACGGTTCCTTTGCCGATGACTTTCTGTTGTACGGCTGTCGGGCCTTTATAGCGGATATTTCCTTTGCCGACGACTGTCGCTTTCAGGTTGTTGGTCGGATGGATCTGGGCGGAACCTTTCCCTGTGATTTTACAGTTCACTTCGGGCACTGCTACTCCGAAAGCCATGATTTCACCGTCGGTCGTAATGCTGTAGTCCGCTTCTTCGGCGTTTCCTGCTTTCAGGTTGATCGTGCCGGAGCCGTTAATGTTGCATTCCAGCTTGTCGGCTTTTAGTTCATTTACAACCATATTGGCGCTGCCGGACACGTTCAGGTCGAGCTTGCCGACTTCGACTTTCTGCTTCAGCTGGACGAGGCAGTTGGAGTTGGCGTTGATTTTCAACTCGTCGCCTGTCAGCGGGCTGTTAGCCATGAAGTTCGCGTTGCCGGAAGCTTTTACCTCTTTCAGCCATTTGGAGTTGGTCTTGACGATAAATTTGGTGAAATGGTCTATTTTTGCACCTTTGAACCCGACGGTCAGGACACGGTCTTTGATGTCGATGTTCACGTACGGATGCAGGTTCTCGTCTACAGTTATTTCGATATGCGGAGTGGATTCAGACTGCTCGTAGTTGAAGTCGATCACTCCGTCGAATTTGATGGCATTGAAGTCGTCGATCGTTATTTTCTTGGTTGATAGCTTTCCGTTTCCTTTCACATGGTCTGCTGCCTGGGCAGAGAAAAACATTCCTATCAGGAAAGCGATCATTAGTAAACCTTTTGTTTTCATGTCTGTCTTCTTAATGTTATACTTAGGAACGCGTTTGCTGCGCTTTGGTTACAAATGTAGGAAATTTATTTCACTCTTGTGATATCGGCAGCTCCCGAACAGCGTGTATTGGCTTTCGGATTTCCTTTATAACAGATGTCTCCGCTTCCGGAAGCGGAAGCTTCGAGCGTCTCGGTTGCGTATGCCTCAATATCTCCACTGCCGCTCACCTTGCAGCTCAGGTCTTTCACTATGAATCCGTACGCACTAATGTCTCCACTGCCGGATACCTTATATTCTCCCTTTTCGGCTTTCCCTTTCAGATTCAAGTCGCCTGCTCCGGCTACTCCTGCTTTGATATTCCCGCATATCAGGTCTTTAGCTTCCATGTCGCCTGCTCCGCTGACTTTGATTTCACATGCGTTTGCGATACGGACCGGTTTATTCATATATACATCCGCCGCACCGGATACTTCGACCTTCAGGTTTTCACCTGAAAGATTGTTTTGTAAGAAGAAGTCCATCGAACCGGATATTTTTGCTTTTTCCAAGGTATGTGAACTGCTGTTGATAATAAACTTTGTCGGATATAATTCTTGTTTTTCTTTATTTGTCCGGACATACAGGCATCCGTCCGAAACATAGATGTCCAGTAGCGGGAGCAAATTCTCGTCTACTGTAATTTGCAGGTTGGAACTGCCTGATTTCTGCATATAATTAAATGCCGGGCCTTTGTATTCTTTTTTCTTGAATAAAGAACTGTTATTGTTGTAATTGATTTTTACTCTGATATTCAGTTCCGTGTAATCGGTTATCTGGATTTCTTTGGAAATAATATTTCCATTCCCTTTCACTTTTTCGGCGTATCCACTCGTTGTACATATGAACAAGAAAGCTATTAATGCTGTTAATGTCGTTTTCATTTTCTATGGTATTATATAGTTATTAATTCTTTTTGATCGAACCGCCGCCTATGACGCTTTTACTGAGTTCCGGATCGCCTTCGTATCGTATGTGGCCGCCGCCGGCTATACTTGCATCCAATTGTTCGGACGCATGTACTTCAATGTCTCCGCCACCGGCTACACTGCATTCCGCTTTCCGAAGGATACATCCGAAAGCGCTGATGTCTCCGCCGCCGGCTACGCTCAGGTCACCTCTTTCGGCTTCTCCTTTGAGCAGGATGGAGCCGCTGCCTGCCACACTGCAATCCAGGTTGTCTACTTTCAGTTTAGTTGCGTTGATATCTCCTGATCCTGCCACACTAAAATTAATTTTGCGCGCTTCCAGCTGCTTATCGAAGTTTATTGTGCTGCTCCCGGCAATACTGATATCCAATTTATCGACTTTAAGAGGGCTTTTGGCGACAAATTCTCCGCCTCCTACTGCACTTATTTCTTTCAACTCACGGGAGTTGGTCTTTATTTCGCATACGGTCGGTTGGAGGTTGAGCCCATAAGAATTCCCGTTAAAATATTTTCTTTCATCTTTAGGCTGTATGATCAATGTCTTACCCTTTACTTTTATCTCGAAGTGCGGCAGTATATTTTCATCTATTGTTATCTTAAAGAAGGGAGATGCATTGGATTGTTCGTATTCGATGTTCACCTTTCCCACGTACGAGATTTCATCATAATCGGATATGGAGATTTCTTTCGTGATAATGTTCCCGTCTCCTTTTATTGTATTCTGGGCAAATCCGTTCGTTGCCAGCAGCCAGATACAAACCATAAAGAAAAATGCTCTTGTTTTCATGTCTTGTCGTATTTTCGTTTGTTTTCTTTTATAGACGAGCGAAGGCATGTTACGGTTGCATATTTTCTTTACTTTTTCAAGAATTAGTTTTTCTTATATGCTTTACAACACAAATTAGCATTTTAACTATTGACAAATTGGGAAAAGCCCGTATCTTTGCATCGTGGTTTTTTCATAATAGTATTAGATTTAAGGTTAACAAAGTTGGTTAGGGGTTGTCGTGAGACAGCCTTTAATTGTTTATAGGGGTTTCTGCGGTGCAGGAACCTTTTCTATTTCGGTATGAGCCTCTATTTCCTGGTTGGAGAGATAACTTCCGTCTTTTATCAAAATTTGATAGGTGAAAGTGATGGAATCTTCTTTTTTTAGCAGGATTTGAACCTTTTCCGCTTGTTTATCGAAACACCGTCCTCCCAGGTTATTAATTGCAAACAGGCCGTACCCACGTGCATGTGACCAACCCGGATAATTGGGATTTTCAGGATGGTCCATGAGAGCTATCGATATTTTCTCGTCTTTTATTTTCCCGTTCAAAACAACCCAAGCCGAACGTTTTCCCCAAACGTCGTCACCGGTATTCCCTTCTTTATTTTGATAGATTCCGGAAATGTCGGCTTCAAGGTTTCGGTCTAAACGCATACCGAGTAAGCCTTCTTTATTTTCCGTAATGAAAATAGAATCTTTGAGAGCAGTCAGTGTAGTGGTTCGCTGAATGCCTCTTTCGTGTGGCTTACCGGTGAATGCGTAGGTGATTTTTTCTTTTAGTAGAATATATCCATCGTGGTTTGTCCAATTTGCTTCGACTGTAAATTTGTTTTCTTTCTCGTTTATATTCTTGATGCCGGTAAACCGGATAATGCCGTAATGATCCTTTTTATCTTTGGGAATGCGATTAGAATTATTCCAGAAATCCAATCCATCGATATCTCCGAAGCTAAACCATAACCCCATCTGATGAGGATGGTCTGTCCGTTCATTGGCTTTCGGGCGGGCAGGGTAGCCGCGAGTGATTTCAGTACCGGATGCTGTATAGACAGGGTAAAGGACTTGTTTATATAAAGTGTCGGAGTAAAGGAACTCTGTAAAAAGTGCTTGGTCTATGTATATGCTTATCTTTTGTGAGTCGGGTTTCTCTATGAAATGTATATGTGAATGCTGGCCTATTGCGGAACTGCAGCAGGACAGTGAGATGAGAATAAATAGAATCCCTATAACATCTGATTGATAAGGCTTGCTCTTTTGCGGCCCCGCGTCAAGCGCGGGGACAGGGTAGTTTGACATCCTCTTTAAATATTTATAAGATACGTTTATACGACTTCTTTTCCTGTGGTTGGATCGAAGTTAAATCTGCGATTTTTACCGGTTGTCCGGATGCGATGCTGTTACGGGCAGCAATTCCGACCAGGCAGGCCAAAGCACCGTCGCGGGTGTTTGCACACTGTTGGAACGGGTCGTCGATATTGGGCAGGAATATCTGGTCTTTTAGTAACGCATCCCCGCCGCCATGCCCGGATGTTCCGAACGGAATCTGGATATATTGCCGTTTATTGAAATTCTTGAACAAAACGATTTCGTCATAATTGGCATCCGATGTCGGTCTGGATTCTTGAATCCAGGCCTCCATGCGGCCTTTTGTACCGTTGAACGCAATCCGGTAACCTTCGTACGGAGAATAGGTTGTCAACGAATAAGCGACTTGCACGCCATTTTTATACTTGATTGTTGCTGCCATCTTGTCGAAGATGTTAACATCCTTTTTGAACACGCAACCGTCGCGTAAATAACCGTCATATTTTTCATTGGCCACGTACAGTTCCATGTAGTTCTTGTTCTTGGTGATGTCAAAGAAGAACTTGCATTTGTCTGTATGCGGGCATGTACGGCAGTTCTCTGCCCGTATGGTTCCATTCTTCCCATAATGGTTGAGAGCTCCAAGCGCATAAACGCTTTCGGGGTCGCTGTCGATCCACCAGTTCAGGAGGTCGAAATGATGGCTGGCTTTGTGCACCCATAACGAACCGCTGCATTCAACGAGCCTGTGCCAGCGGCGGAAATAGTCGGCCCCGTGTGAAGTGTCCAGATACCAGTGGAAATCGACGGAGGTGATATCACCGATTTCTCCGGCACGAAGCAGTTCCCATATTTTTGCCCGGTGAGGGGAATAACGGTAGTTGAACGTGACCCGGCATGTCTTGCCCGTTCGCTTTTCAGCATCCAGAATCGCCTGGATTTTCTTTTCATCGGTCGTCATCGGCTTTTCCGTGATAATATCGGCTCCCAATTCCATGCCCCGGATAATAAATTGATGGTGTGTGCTGTCCATTGTCGTGACAATCAATACATCCGGTTTTGTCTCGTTCATCATTTTCTCAAAATCGGTATATGTCGGACAGGAAGCGCCAATGATGCGTTTGCCGGTTTCGACACGTCCTTCGTTTTTATCACAAAGGCCTACGAATTCAAGATAATCAGGATAACTTTTCAGAATATCCCTTCCCCACATGGATGTCCCGCGTCCTCCTGTCCCGACAAGTGCGATTCGTAGCTTTTTACCTGTCGGTGCCGCAATACCGGCAGTTTCTGCTTTTATATCAGATAAGGGATTGAGCAAAGCCGTTCCGGCAATCGCCCCTGTTGTTGCAAGAAAATGTCTTCTTGACATTTGGTTTGTCGTGTTATGCATAGTAAATGATATTTTGTATGTTTTTTCGTGGCTTGTTTTTAGATTTTCGATGATTTCATATTCGGTCATACTTGAATTTTCTCGAATAGTTCCTCCGAACATTGCAAATATATGGAATTTTGGGGCATTAACAAAGATCGAATGAATATCTTTGGAGAGGCTATCAATGCCTTTTTTATCGGGAATATTCCGTTATTCGCCGGGATTTAGCCGCTACTGGCCGTTTTTCTATTGTGTAAGTGGTTGTGTGGCGGTAGTTTTGCAACAAATTAAAAATGTACGAGTATGAGAACGAATCAACAAGGGGATTTTGTCAGAGGTGGTTATCCCAGCCACAGTAAACTGAATACAATTGTGACGGCTGTTATATTTATTATAGTCGGTTTGTTGTTTCTTGGGCGGAATTTCGGGATAATCGATTCTTATCTGTTTCACATCCTGGTTTCCTGGCAGATGTTGCTGATTGTGGTCGGTGTTGTCAATTTGATCAAGCGGCATTTCTTCGGGGGAGTGATTACGATTGCCATAGGAGCCTATTTCCTGTTGCCGGAAATAAGCGGGATAGAAGGTGAATGGGCCGGGATGTTCTGGCCGGTTCTGCTTATTTTGGTGGGAATCATGATTCTCTTTAAGCCGAAACGTCACCGCTTTAATAGCCATTGGGATAAGAGAAGGCCGGAGTATGCAAAAGAGATATATAGCTCTGAAGACGGTTTTGTCGTATCGGACAATACTTTCGGATCGGTTCAGCAGATTGTCCTGGACCCGGTGTTCAAAGGGGCACAGATTAAAAATGCGTTTGGCGGAACTGTCCTGGATTTGCGACGGAGCAAGCTGGAAGCTCCCCGGACGTTTATAGATATCGACTGTACTTTTGGAGGTGTCGAGATTTATTTGCCGTCGGACTGGAATTTGCAGACGCAGATAGATGCATTTATCGGCGGATGTGACGATAAACGCTATAATTCGTCTGTGGAGATAGACAAGGAGCACATTTTGGTCGTGAGGGGAAAAGTTTCTTTCGGAGGTATCGAGTTTAAAAGTTGATTTATGCAGACGCATCCATTTATAGAGTCGGTCATAAATCGCGTGGTGGGGATTTCCCTGGCGGTTATGGCTTGGATGATTTATTCATGGCTCCTGTTCTGCTATGGAGGAGAAGAGATGTGGATGGCTTGTCTGGATGGTTTGGTCTCTGTCGGATTATTGGCTGTCGCCGGTTTCCTGTACGGGTATATTGACGGGACTATTCATGCTCTGCAGATCCAGATCGCATTGGCGGTATTGGTTCAGGCGATCAGTCTGGCAGGTGCTTTTGAGCTACAGGTTCTTTTGGAACAGGGAAGTGACGGTGGTTTTATGGATAGTGTTTCCCTTCGACTGGTTTTTGGCGTATTATGCTGGATTATACTGCTGCAATGGTATCGGATGAACCGGACAGATGAGCCGGATTTTGAAGAGATACCCGGAATAGAGGCAAATGAGGAACAAGAAGATGCAGTTCCTGTAGATGAAACTTTTCTGGATCGCGTATCGGTAAAAGACGGTTCCCGCATTCATATCATCCATCTCGAAGAACTGTTATACCTGCAAGCCGGAGGTGATTATGTGACACTTTTTACTCCGGATGGCCAGTATGTGAAGGAACAGACGATGAAATATTTTGAAACACATCTTCCGCCTGCGCTGTTTGTGCGGATTCACCGTTCTTGCATTGTCAATACCGAACAGATTTTGCGAGTGGAACTGTTCGGGAAAGAGAATTACCAGGTTCGTTTGAAAAGCGGAGTTTGTTTGCGGGCAAGCAATGCCGGTTATAAGCTCCTGAAAGAACGTCTTTCTCTTTAAAAAAGAGCGGTTAAAATGTTAATTTTAGCAGAATTTGATTCCATTGTATGAAGTTTTGTCTTTCGTAACACTTTTTATTGCAAAGTTCTTTCTGGCTTAACATATATTGTCTGTAAAAGGCTTGACAAACGGGCTTGACGCATGTATCTTTGCATTGTGGTTTTTTCATAATAGTATTAGATTTAAGGTTAACAAAGTTGGTTAGGGGTTGTCGTGATGACAATCCTTAATTTTTTTATATACCTGCCTCTTCCCGTCCGCCCTTTGTTTCCGGTCCTATTTTGGCTTACCCGAAATTTCATGGGAATAACTTGTTATCTAAATAGATGGATTTCGTTTTAAATATGATTACATTTGTTGCACATAGATAAACGAAGCATGAAAACATCCATCAACTACCTTCCCGAAGAAAAGCGGGATGACCTCAGAAGAATCGTAAAGTGCGTACTGGAAGTACTTCCTGAGTGCGAGATGATTATTCTCTACGGAAGTTATGCCCGTAACACATCGAAGCGCTTATCCCGAAAGTAGAACTGCTCCGGGATATCGCGAAGCAAAGCTGTGAGGAGAGAATCAAGGCCTATGCGGAAAGAAGGGTACAGGTTGATCCGAAATAGCATGCAGCCCGTCCGGTTAACAAGTATTAGTTGCAAAAGGCTTGACAAATGCTCTTCCCTTGCGTTTCTCATTTCCGGTCATATTTTCATGTTTTTGTATTGCTTTTTGTGGTATGGCACTGGTAAAAAAGTCTTACTTTTAGGCCGTGTAATCGATAAGGAATCTATGTAAATACGAATATCATGAAAATGCTATCTTTTATTCTCGTACTTCTTTTAGGAGGCTTTATGCCTGCCGGGAGCCTTTCGGCTTCGGACAAAAAACAAAATCCTCATTATATTCCGGTGGAGGACAGCAGGGATTTGCATGCCTATTTCCGGTATGCTCCCGACCGCCCGATTGTGGTCAGCGGGCATCGTGGCGGAATGCTGGACGGCTATCCGGAGAACTGCATCGAATCGTTCGAAAAGACCCTGACCTATATGGAATCGTTTTTCGAGATAGATCCGCGTTTGACAAAAGACGGGGTGATCGTGTTGATGCACGACGAAACCATCGACCGGACAACCACCGGAAAAGGAAAAGTTTCGGATTACACCTATGCAGAGCTGCAACAATTCAATCTGGTAGACCGGAACGGCAACGTGACTGCTTTCAAGATTCCGACCTTGAAAGAATGCCTGGAATGGAGCAAGGGCAAAACAATCCTGAATCTGGATATCAAGGATGTCCCCTTGGAGGTCATGGCTGATTTTATCGAAAAGGAAAAGCCTGCCAACGTCATGTACACGGTGCATAACGCCGGGCAAGCCCGCTATTATCTCGACCGTGAACCGGATGCGATGTTTTCCTGCTGGTGTAAGAACCGGGAAGAATTCGACAAATATGAGAAAGCCGGCATTCCCTGGGGACAGGTGATGGCTTATGTCGGCCCGAAGATGAAGCCCGAACAGCAACCGTTGTATGACGCCCTGCACCGGAATGGAGTCATGTGCATGATTTCCGTTGCTCCGACACACGACCGCGCGAAAACGGAAACTGAGAAAATCGCCGGTTATCAGTCGGAGATCGGCACTCGTCCCGATGTGATCGAAACGGACTATCCGTACCTGTTCCAGGGGCTCGATTTAACAAAATAGCGCGGTTTAAAAGACTCTTTAGGGCTGATTAAAATCTTTTTGCTATTCATACCCGTCCGGTTAACAAGTATTAGCTGTAAAATGCTTGACAAATGCTCTTGACGGGTGTATCTTTGCACTGTGGTTTTTTCATAATAGTATTAGATTTAAGGTTAACAAAGTTGGTTAGGGGTTGTCGTGAGACAGCCTTTAATTGTTTATAGGGGTTTCGTTTCCTCTCCCACGTATAAATCGGTATAGGGGGCCGGTCAGGACAGTCTATAGATGTTTCCCGGCAACGCTTTTATCTTCCCGTTTATTTCCAGTTCGAACAATAGCGTAGAAAGTTGATGTACCGGCATCTCCAATGCCAGGGCAAGCTCGTTGATATGGATCTCATTCCGCGTTCGCATGATGGCTAAAACGGGATTTTGTTCCGGGGCGGGAACGTCCGTGTCGGAGAAGAACAGTTCCGTTTGCACGGGAGCAGCCGTGGCTTGTGCATCCCAACAAAGAGCGGAGAGCAGATCGTCGGCAGAGGTGATCAAGCCGGCTTTGTTTTGCCGGATAAGGTTGTTACAGCCCTTGGAATGGCTGTCGCCGACACGCCCCGGAAAGCTGTAGACATCCCGGCCGTAGGAGAATGCAATATCGGCAGTCACCAGAGAACCTCCTTTTTCAGCCGATTCGACCACGATCGTACAGTCTGACATTCCGGCGACAATCCGGTTACGCCAGAGGAAATTAGGGCGGTCCGGTTCCGTCCCGCTGGGAAAGTCGGTCAACAGCCCGCCTGATTCCAACATCTCGACAGCCGTATTCCGATGGCTGGAAGGATAGATCCGGTCCAGGCCATGCGCCAGCACGCCGATGGTCGGCAGTTGGTTATGCAAAGCACTCCGGTGGGCGCAGATGTCGATGCCGTAAGCCAGTCCGCTGACAACCAGCAGATCCGGGATCGCCTTGGCCAGATCCTTTATCAGGGATTCGGTCAGCGTGCGTCCGTATTCGGTCGCATTGCGTGTGCCTACGATACTGATGATGCGAGTTGCGTCGAGGTTTGTATTTCCCTTGAAATAGAAAAGTATGGGAGCGTCCGGGCATTCCCTGAGACGTACCGGATAATTCGTGTCGGTCAGGAAATAGCATGAGATATGGTTTTTCCCGATAAAGGCCAACTCTTTTTCTGCCCGTTGCAAGATTTCCGGACGTTTGATTTCGGCAGCGATAGTGCTGCCGATGCCTGGTACTTTCTCTAACAATCGTTGCTTTTCAGCAAACACGGCCTCTGCATCCCCCAAAGTTTGCAGGAGATGGCGCGCCAGGATATCTCCCACGCCGTTTATCATAGTAAGGCCGATTTGGTAAATCTGTTTGTCTGTCATGTATGTTCTATTCTTTTTAGCATTTCGTCGAAATATTCGCCGCGTGTCAGCTTTCCGTTCTCAACGACAACCGACTCAACGATTCCTTTCGTTGCCAGTGCATTGTCGGAAGCCCTGTAAATGTCCTGTTCGAATACGAGCTTGACACCTTTTTTATAAACATTGAGGCAAGAGATATAGCTGTCACCGCTCTTGAGGGAGGTTTTATACTGGATTTCTACCCGCGACACAAATCCGTCAACCCCTTTTTCGTGCATCTTTCCGAAGTTCTCGCCGAGCGATTCCAGGAATTCATGACGGGTATGTTCCATATAATGCTGGTAGTTAGAATTGTTGACCACTCCCTGCAGGTCGCATTCGTAGTCGCGGACCTTATCTGTCAGTCTAAAAATATACTCTTTCATCATTCAAATACTTTTTCAAGTTGAACCTTTTCCATTTTATACAACCGGTCGGACGGACGGACTTTCTCGTTTACCTTGAAGGAGAATCGTTCGCCTTTGACAGTCTCGGCCACCGGCTTCAAGTCTACACGGATTTCTTCTATCGTCTGCATGACCGCACCCGTTGTCGGCCCTGTAATCAGGATCTCATCGCCCACTTTCAGGCTGCCGGACTCCATTTCGAACTCGGCCACGCCGATCTTGTCGAAATATTTGATTCCTTTGGCGACATAAACTTTCTTCTTAGTCGCGCCTGAACCATATTTGCTGCTCCATTCACCCAACCGTTGCCCCAGGTAATAACCGTCCCAGAACCCCCGGTTGAACACGCTGCCGAGGCGTTCGTCCCAAGCGGCGACCTTCTCTTCGTCGAAAGTACCGTTGCAGTAGGCACGCACGGCCTCCTTATAGCATTCGGTCACCAGACGGACATATTCGGGGCCGCGAGCGCGTCCTTCGATCTTGAATACCCGTACGCCTGCATCCAGCATCTTATTCATGAAATGGATCGTCTTCAGGTCTTTAGGCGACATGATGTACTGGTTTTCGATATCCAGTTCGATATTGCTGTCTTTGTCTTTTACCGAATAAGCGCGCCGGCAGATCTGCATGCAGGCTCCGCGGTTGGCGGAAGCGTTCATCTCGTGCAGGCTCAGGTAACATTTGCCGGAAACAGCCATACAGAGGGCTCCGTGGGCGAACATTTCGATGCGGATCAGTTCTCCTTTCGGGCCTTTGATCTGTTCGTCGACGATCTGCCGGTAGATTTCATGCACCTGTTTCAGGTTCAGTTCGCGTGCCAAGACGACGACATCGGCAAAGCGTGCATAAAATTTCAGCGCTTCCGCATTGGAGATGTTGAGTTGTGTGGAGAGATGTACCTCCTGCCCGATGCTGTTGGCATAGCTCATGGCCGCCACATCGGCCGCAATGATCGCAGAAACTTCGGCCTCTTTCGCCGCGTCGATAATCTCGCGCATCAGAGGCAAGTCTTCCCCGTAAATAACCGTATTGACGGTCAAGTAGCTTTTAATACCGTGCTCACGACAGATCGCAACAATCTTACGCAAGTCGTCTGTCGTAAAGTTATTGGAAGAGCGCGAACGCATATTCAACCCTTCAATACCGAAATAGATAGAATCGGCTCCTCCCTGGATAGCCGCCATCAGCGATTCGTACGAACCGACAGGCGCCATTATTTCAAAATCTTTCTCGTTCAAGTTATTATACATTTACTGGTTCGTTCGCAAAGGTAAACATTATATCCGAAAAGAAAGGCATAGGTATCCGTTTCCGCTCTCATACTTATGAAACTAAAATTCCATAAGTATGGGGATTCGGAGTGGATGCTTATGCTTGTTTATCCGGATCAGCGCATATGATAAATCGTGACGAGCGGGTTCGAGTCTTCCGTTACCTGCAGCAAAACCGGGTGTTCCTTCAGGCCGGGATATTTCTCTTTGAGATATTCGATTTCTACGGCTGTATTAAACTGCACCATTTGTTTTTTGCTGGGATAAGACAGGTAAGGCCAGACAGGTAGACCGTTGTCTTTCGTATTCCGGATGCCTATTCCTGCCAGTGTCCAGTTGTTTTTGAATAATTCCTGCGCATTGAGCGAAGAAGTTTCACGCTTCAACTCACCGGTTTCCTTATCCAAACCGTATAGATAGAATTGGGACTGGTCTGAACCTTCGAAACATTTGACGAAATAATGCCGGGGTGTCTCGAAGAAGCCGAAGACACTATATTTCCCGTCTACCGCCTCGTTTCCGGTCTTGGAAGAGCGCGTCTCTTTCTCCTCCTCGGCAGAATAGCCCGTGTTGATAAGGAAAGCCGGAACGATATTCTTGGCATTTACATTCCAGACCGTGTCTATCCCGTCCGAATAGCAAAGCATTCCGTCCATGCTGCCGCTGTAGATCCAACCTTTCAGGCTTGTTTCTTCCAAAGGCATCAGGCTCGTATCTCCGATCGTATGCCGGAATGCGACCGTATCTCCCGTAGCCCAGTTGAACACTCCGAGACTGAACATGCCCGGCGTATTCATAGGAACATACATCCTGCCCAATTCAACCATCGTATTCGGCCCGACCGAAAATTGGTAAGAGTAAGGACGGGGATTCTCTATTTTTTTTGATGAATTCTCCATCAAAAGAATAGAAAGAGGTGGAAAAGTATTCACTGACACAGAAAAGGCGGTTCTCTTCGTCTACGGTTAACGAGATGATCTGTCCGGTCTCTCCCGGCCCATTTCCCGTTTTGGCTATGCAACGGAGGAACTTCCCTTTCCGGTCGAACTGCAGGACACCGTCCTGACGGGTGGAATAGACGAAGATGTATTCATCGGAAACACATAAGTCCAACACATCTGCGATCAAGGATTCATCCGTCAGTTCCAACGGGACATATTCGATGGATTCTATTTCGTCTGCAATCCCTAACTGACCGGAAGCAAAACTTGTTGCTGTCAGATCGATCCGGGGTAATTCTCCGGAGGCTTGCCTGGGTTCGCATCCGGTAAAAGTGGCAATGGCTGTCATAAGCCCGAACAACATCTTTTTCATACGCTTTTTTTCAGACAAAAGTAGAAGATACGGCTACTTTTCCGGTTTCACATCAGTTCACATCCGCTTAAAAATCACGAATAAAGGAGTCGCATAGTTCCGGTGTCCCCTTTTCGCCCGTTATTTTCCGGTATAGGCGTACGCGGCGCATCGAAATAGCCTGGTTGGTGCAGCAGAGAAGCATGGCGGCGGTCGAAGGGGGAACTTCCATTTTGACCAGGCAGCACATCCGCCATTCCTGTTCGCTCAACTTCGGGACTTCTTTCTTCAGCCGTTCCCGAAACTCCGGATAGGCCCGGTTGAACGCTTGCAATAATTCTTCCCAGTCTTTGGAAGCCGGTTTCCATTCCTCTTTGCTGTGGAAACGCAGGCAGATTTCCGAAGAACGGAAGTCCGCCTCGGACAGAGAAACGACAGCATTCTTCTGCCGGTAACGGGAATATCCCCAGATTCCGGTGCTACAGGAGATAAGCAGAGCGATCCAGACATATATCTGCCCTTCGTGCGTCTTCTGGCTATCGGACAAACGCCTCTCCCATTCTTTGTGCTCCGAAGTCCAAAGGAGACGGGTGATTTGGTTTTGTTCTTTTTCCTGTCGCAGTTCAGATAAGTGGTGGAGGTAGCTTTTGTGGTAAAAATCAGCCTGCAAACTATCGCCACGGCTTTGAGCGATGCGGGACAGGGCTGCATACAGGTGCGGGTGTGAAGGAGGAACCTGGCTTAAGTTCTTTTCGGCTTCCTCCAATTTTCCCAAAGAAATCTGCAAATCGGCCAAAGCCAAGCATACCTCCGCTCTTTCTTTTGGGGCAATCACTTGTTCCAACTCCGCTTTTAATAAAGTTTCAGCTTCTCTGCCTCTTCCATTCTGCCGCAGGATCGTCGCCTGTTTTATCCGGCAACCGGCCATTTCGTAATAGTGAAAGGCACTGTCTGCCTGTCCGGACAAGGTGTAAACATCCCCTATTTCCCGATAAAGCTCCAGCCGCAACGAGTCAGCGGCAGGGCTTTTGATATAGCTTAATGCTTTCTGCCCGTTTTCCAGCGCTTTCCGCTTCAATGATTGCTTCCGGTAAATTTTCCCGGTTTCCAGATAGGCAATGGAAAGGGCAACACTGTCTTTTTCCTTCCCCGCCTGCCTGATTGCCAGCCGATAAGTCTCCAACGCCGGCTGAAACTGCAACCTCTCTCCATAAAAAGCCGCCTGCCGGAGAAGTTCACCGGTAGTCGCAACCTCCTTCTCTCCGACGGAAGAACAAGCTGTGAGAAGGCAAATGAGAAAGAGTATCTCTATTTTATATATCATCCGAATCCTTCTTTTGAAGGAGTAAAGATACTAACATTCCGCGATAGACAATCTCTTCCATGAAAAGGTTATTCCTCCCCGTTCACTCTCCCGGAATGGGTTTTGCAAACGGAGAGGATGATAAAGATACAATCTATGTCACTGATCCTTAGTCGACAAATTGCAATATTTCGTACTGAACAGGATAATCGATCTTTTTCTTCAGTTCTTGCTTGACGGTTTCCACCAGATCTTTAGGAGCGCTTTTGTTGATCTTGACGCTTACCTTCGTAATATTATCCCTGTAAATCTTGTCTATGCGTTGTCCGAGATTAGGCCCCGGTTTGGCATGGCGATCATATAAAACGAACTGCTGGTCCGGTTGTCCGTCCCGATAGCTGAAAATAACCTGTCCCACAGGAGGTAGTGACGGAGGAGGTGGAGCTGCAGCATCTCCGATCTTAAAAACTTTCATATTGATTTCGCCGGTCAACCCTTTTTTCTCCAACAGGCCTTTGAGTTTTTCCATCTCTTGTCTGGAAATTTTGGAGTTCTCAGGTTGAAGAATCAGAGGAGCCGACATGGATATCTGATCCAGCCGAGAATCATTCTGATTCGCACTGAACTTGCCTATACTAAGTCCCGCGACAATCTTTTTGTTCTGAATCAGATAAACCACATCGTCATATTTGCGGTAAGGTTTGGCAACATCATCCATGATCGTGTTCGGAACAGTCATGTCGATCTTGCATTTAACCCCTCTTTCTTCCAAAACCGCTTTTACCTGTTCCAGATAAGAAGCCGGGACATCCTCAAAAGCCGGATTAATTGCCACTTCCTGGGCGTTCTTGAATTGCCCTTCCGCTACTCGCGTTCTGATCCTGTCCAGATTTTTACATACTATACTGTTCAGATCCTCCGAACCCGATTCTTTGTAGGTAAGGAAAACTACATGATCCTGTTGCATAGTTCCCTGATTTACCGTACTTTTGTTAACCGGTAGACGAATGTTGCCGGTCATTGTCGCTGCCGGCGGCGGACTTGCCTCCGGACGGGCGAATGCACTTAAGGCCGCAAGGCCTACCGGGACCAGGAGCGCAAGCTTCAACCGGGCCCAATTGTTCGATTTCTTTTTTAACATCATAGTAATACGTTTTTTAATTTTACTGTGATTGAAGCTGTTGGCAAGAGTGTAGAGGCTGGAGCCGACAGCTTTTTTCACGAGCAATAGTTGATATTTTGTTGCATCGATGCCTTGACTGAGTACGCCTTTATCCGCCTGGTATTCGTGTATATCCCGTAATTCCCTTTTTAAGAGCCATACGGCGGGATTAAACCATTGCAGCAGAAGGATCGTTTCCATATAAACCAGATCGGCCGAATGGTTATGGCGAAGGTGCATTTTCTCGTGTGTGAGGATTTCGTCCGGATGATTCCGGTAATCGTCTTCCGAAAGGAAGATATAGCGCCCCCAACTGAAGGGAGACAAGGAGCCGGGAAACAGGATTAACGTGTACTTCCCCTGTCTTAATTTTCTGCCACTCCCCGCCAGTTGATGCATTTTCCTGAATGACAGGGCTGTTGTGGCCAGACATATACAACAGCCTGTAAAATAAGCAATCCCGATGATCCCAGTCCAGGGGACGGAAGTCTTTTCCTGCTCCGTCACACCCGTAATCATTTCTTCCTTTTCCGGAACCGGAAGCACCATCGCCTCATCTTCTTCATGGAAAACCATCTCCAGTTGACTGACCGGACGGCTAAGAGGAAGAGGCCGGGACGTTTTGATCCGGCAGAGTGGCAGAAGCATGCAAATCCCTGTTCCCGCCAGCAATATCCAGCGGTTGAGCCGGAAAAACGTGTCGTTGCTGAACAACGCCTTGAAACAGACGTAGAATACAACCAGGCAAATGCCGGATTTTAATATGTATAGAAGAAAGGCTTCCATAAGCGTTGGCTTTTATTTGTTCTTGATCTGCCGGATCAGCTCCTGCAGCTCGTCGATCGTGAGCGCCTCTTCTTCTATCAACGTCGAAACGACACGGGTGTACGAGTTGTCATAATATTTGCCGATCACCTGTTTCAGGAAATTTCGCCGGTAATCGTCTTCCGATACCAGTGCATAGTATTGGTGCGTATTGCCATACACCTTGTATCCGATATATCCTTTTTCTTCCAGTGAGCGGACAATCGTGGACAAGGTGTTATAATGCGGCTTGGGTTCTTCCTGCAAATCGAGCAATTCGCGAACGAACAGGGGGCCTTTCGCCCAAAAGTAGCCCAATATCTCTTCTTCTTTTGATGTTAATCTGACCATAATCCGTTTTTTATTAGAGGAATGCACAAATATAACTATATTATTTAGTAATACAACTATATTGTATAGTTATTTTACTATGTTTTTTAGTAGATACTCTTTTATCCCTGTTTTTAGCAGGAAATCAATACCTTTGTACCCGTTATTGATGATATAAATATGAAAATAGGTACAATAGACTTAGGCGAACGCCCCGTCTTCCTGGCTCCGATGGAAGATGTTACAGATATTTCTTTCCGGTTGATGTGTAAACGTTTTGGTGCGGATATGGTTTATACCGAATTCGTTTCGGCAGACGCCCTGATCCGCAGCGTAAATAAGACACAGCAAAAGCTGAACGTTGCAGACGAAGAGCGTCCCGTCGCCATCCAGATATATGGCCGCGATGTTCCGACAATGGTCGAAGCCGCACAGATTTGCGAAGCCGCTCACCCGGACATTCTCGATATCAATTTCGGTTGCCCGGTCAAACGGGTGGCAGGCAAAGGTGCAGGCGCCGGTATGCTGCGCAATATCCCGCTGATGCTGGAAATCACCCGCGAAGTCGTGAAAGCGGTGAACATTCCTGTCACCGTAAAAACCCGCTTGGGCTGGGATGCCGACAACCGGATTATTGTAGACCTGGCCGAACAACTGCAGGATTGCGGTATCGCCGCCCTTTCCATCCACGGACGTACCCGGGCGCAGATGTATACGGGAGAAGCAGACTGGACACTGATCGGCGAGGTAAAAAAGAACCCCCGCATGCAGATCCCTATAATCGGTAATGGCGATGTGACTTCCGCCGAAATCTGTAAACAACGTTTCGAACAACAGGGTGTGGATGCTGTAATGATCGGCCGGGGCAGCATAGGCCGCCCCTGGATTTTCAGGGAAGTGAAACATTATCTGAATACGGGCGAGCTACTGCCTGCCGAATCCTTCTCCTGGTATCTGGATATACTGAAAAAGCAGGTAGAGCAAAGTGTGGAACGTTTGGATGAACGCCGCGGAATCCTTCATATCCGCCGCCATCTGGCTGCAACCCCGTTGTTCAAGGGTATTGCCGACTTCAAACAAACACGTGTCGCCATGTTGCGCGCAGAGACAGTGGAAGAGTTGTTCGGCATCCTGAATTCCATCCCCGATAAATTTCAGATAGGAAGTGGATTTCAAAGCGACTCTAAAGTGCCGGAATCGATAGGTTATTGATATAATAACAGTGTGAATCCGCACACAGTGTCAAATTTAAAACAAAAAGTGGCAAATTTGCAATAAAATGTAACAAAAACTCTTGCGTATTCAATAAATATACTTTATATTTGCAGTGAGTTTTTTTCATAGTATTTTAGATCTAAGGTTAACAAAGTCTTTGCAGAGGGGGAATCGAGAGACTGTTTCACTGGAAAGCAACAAAAAAGCCGCATCCGTTTTTATTATAGGGAGTGCGGCTTTTTTGTGGACTTGAACGAAATTAAAAAAGCCCGTTGCCAATGGCAACGGGCTTTTCCATATACATATATATAATGTATTAGTCTTGCAACTTGGCAGAGATGAACTCGCGGTTCAAGCGGGCGATGTTGCTAACGGAGATGTTCTTCGGGCATTCCATTTCGCAAGCACGGGTGTTCGTACAGTTACCGAAGCCCAGCTCATCCATTTTGGCAACCATAGCCTTTGCACGGCGTGCAGCTTCCACTTTACCCTGGGGCAACAGTGCCAGCTGGCTTACCTTTGCTGAAACGAACAGCATAGCCGAACCGTTCTTACAAGCAGCAGCACAAGCGCCGCAACCGATACAAGCAGCCGCATCCATAGCCATTTCCGCATCATCCTTTGGAATAGCGATTGCGTTGGCATCAGGAACACCGCCGGTGTTTACAGAAACGAAACCACCTGCCTGGATAATTTTATCGTAAGCATAACGGTCAACCATCAAGTCGCGGATAACCGGGAAACCGGCAGAACGCCACGGTTCGATCGTAATAGTTTCGCCATCATTAAAACGACGCATATAAAGCTGGCAGGTTGTTGCACCTGTAGCCGGTCCGTGCGGATGTCCGTTTACATAAAGTGAACACATACCACAGATACCTTCGCGGCAGTCATGGTCGAATACGATCGGTTCACCGCCATCGTTAATGATTTGTTCATTCAGGATATCCAGCATTTCGAGGAACGAAGTATCGCCCGGGATATCTTTCATTTGATATGTTTCAAAAGCACCTTTTGCTTTCGGGCTTTTCTGACGCCATACCTTCAGTGTGAAACTTATATTTTTATCCATTTTTGTTTTCCTTTAATTGATTAGCCGATTAAGATTTGTAGTTACGAGTCTGAACTTTCACGAACTGATAGTTCAAATCTTCTTTGATCAATTCCGGTTCTGAATCTTCACCGGTATATTTCCAGCAAGATACGTAAGAGAAGTTCTTATCGTCACGCAAAGCTTCGCCTTCCGGAGTCTGGTACTCAGTACGGAAGTGACCGCCGCAAGATTCTTCACGGTTCAGAGCATCGCGGGCCATCAACATACCTACTTCGATAAAGTCGATCAGACGGAGAGCCTTTTCAAGTTCTACGTTCAGTTCGTTTACTTCACCCGGGATGCGTACGTTGGTCCAGAAGTCTTTTTTCACTTCTTGGATACCGCTCAAAGCTTTCTGCAAAGATTCTTTGGTACGAGCCATACCTACAAAATCCCACATGATGTGACCCAATTTCTTGTGGATGGAGTCAACAGAGTGTTTACCGTTAACGGCTTTGATTTTCTGAATCTTATCCTTGACAGCTTTTTCGGCTGCTACGAATTCCGGAAGGTCGGTAGAGAAACGCGGAACCTGGATTTGATCGGCCAGATAGTTTTGGATAGTGTATGGCAATACGAAATATCCGTCGGCCAGACCCTGCATCAACGCGGATGCACCCAAACGGTTGGCACCGTGATCGGAGAAGTTGGCTTCGCCGATAGCGAACAGACCCGGAATAGAAGTCATCAATTCATAATCTACCCAAATACCACCCATTGTGTAGTGGATAGCGGGGAATATCATCATCGGAGTTTTATATGGATTCTCGTCGGTGATTTCTTCGTACATATCGAAGAGGTTACCATAACGTTGAAGAACGATATCGATGCCTAAAC
>ERZ834769.1346-NODE-1346-length-21778-cov-5.412144_pt1 | contig 21778 bp, 21 predicted proteins | sample MGYA00519690_ERZ834769 | MGnify/ENA primary metagenome ERZ834769 (study PRJEB31850, sample SAMEA3708760) | human gut metagenome | biome: human gut; feature: human-associated habitat; material: faeces | place: China | collected 2014 ... | reverse complement strand
GGCCCCATTTCTTCCAACAGCGGAAGAAATGGGGGAAAGAACGCCGGCAGAAACTACGTTTCTGCACTTCCTCAGCGCGCTATACCGCCTTAGTATGCAAAGCTGCGCCCCCACGCAATCGGCATTTTCTTACCCGCTGTCGTTCCGCCGACTGTGCCAGCACAGCTTTCCGCTGCCGCTGCCCGTTGCTACGGTAAACTCTTTTGTTCTCTCGTGTTACGGGACAACAAACATATCACACCCCGTGCCCGCAGGGCACACCTACCCATTGCGGTGCTTCGCGCCGCAATGGGCGCGATTTGATAATCGCCATTCGATCAGCGCACCAGCCCCTATCCTCTCACTGCATCAGCGGCAGCGGCGCAAGCGGTACAAGCGATCCCTGAACCGACAACGTCCCCCGCCGCACTTCATGCGCGAGTGCATACTGCCAAATCTGCATAACCCATAGCGCGCCAAGGGACCCTTAGACCGTAGGTCTAAGCGACTTTCTTTCCCACATTTCTTTCTTCGCAGAAAGAAATGTGGCCGCCGGAGGCTTGCGCCCGCAGGCGCAACACCTGCACATTCCCGCGCAAGGAAGTCTTGAAACGTAGTTTCAAGCGGCTTTCTTTGGTAGCTTTCTTTCAACGATGAAAGAAAGCTACTCGCGCCAGGGGGCGCGAAACTCCCCATTCCGGCCACACAAAAAAACAGCCCTCCGGCCACCGCCGAAGGGCTGTTTTTCACAGATGATATTCCTGCTTGTACTCCTCATAGTACCGCGCGAAGGAACTGGACTTCATGGCCCGGACACTGTTCAGATACTCGTGGGTGTCGAAGGAGTCGGACTCCAGCTCGATAATAGCCACGGCGATGTTGGAGCAGTGGTCCGCCACGCGCTCGTAGTTGGTCAGCAGGTCGTTGAACACGAACCCCTGGTTCAGCGTGCAGCTGCCGGACTGCAATCGGTCCACGTGGTGGGACTTCATCTCGTCGCACAGGCCGTCGATGATCTCCTCCAGCGGCTCCACCCGGGCGGCCCGCTGGGGATCGTTTTCCACAAAGGCGCCCACGGCGATGGATAGTATCTCCCGGACGGCGGACTCTATCACGTCCAGCTCATGACAGGCCTCAGGGGAGAATTGCAGATCCTTGTCATGTATCTCCTTGGCGGCCTCCGAAATGTTCAGTGCGTGGTCGGAGATACGCTCAAAGTCGGAGATGGTGTGCAGGTATTTGCTGACCTCCTCGCTCTGGGATTGAGACAGGGACTTGCTGGTGATCTTCATCAGATAGGTGCCCAGCTTGTCCTCGTAGCGGTCGATAACGGACTCCGTTTCACCCACCATACGGAAATCCTTGTCGGACCAGCGGTTCCGCAGGCCAACGGCCATCAGCAGGTTGCCCTCGGCCCGTTCGGCCATGGAGTTGGTCACCAGCCGGCTCTGCTCGATGGACAGCGCCGGGTGCTGCAAAAAGCGCTCCTCCAGCCGGTCCATCTCCTGCTCCTCGGCGGCGGAGCCGTCGTCGGGGAACAGCAGCTCCACCATGTGCTCCATCAGCCCGATGCAGGGCAGCAGCACGATCACGGTGGCCAGGCGGAACAGGGTGTTCATCAGTGCGATGGACACAGAGGACATGACCGCGTCCAAAAAGGTGAAGTGGATAATGGCGTTGGCGCCGTAGAACAGCAGCGCCCAGATCAGCACGCCCAGCACGTCGATCAGCAGATAGATAAAGGCGGTGCGCTTGCCGTTGAGGTTGGCGCCCAGGGCGGACAGCAGCACAGGCACCGCCGCGCCGATGGCGATGCCCATGACGATAGGCAGGGCCACCTCAAAGGTGACAGCGCCGGTAATGGCCAGCGCCTGCAAAATACCCACCGCGGCGGAGGCGCTCTGCAAAACGCTGGTGAACGCCAGACCCACCAGAATACCTAAAATGGGGTTGGAGAAGCTGGTCAGGATGCGGATAAAGGCCTCGCTCTCCCGCAGGGGGGACACCGCGCCGGACATGGCGGACATACCGTACATCAGCACCGCGAAGCCCAGCAGGATCTCGCCCACATAGCGGTTGCTGGTCTTGCCGGTGAACATCCGCAGGATGATACCGACCACGGCCACGATGCCGGTGAGCACCTCGGTGCTCAGCAGCTGCACCACGCCGCTGCCGCCCTCCAGGGAAGACAGGCACAGGATCCACCCGGTGACGCTGGTGCCCAGTATGGCGCCCATGATCACGCCGATGGCCTGCTTGACCTTCATCATGCCGGAGTTGACGAAGCCCACCACCATCACAGAGGTGGCGGAGGAGGACTGGATCACAGCGGTGACGCCGGTGCCCAGCAGCACGCCCTTCAGCGGTGTGCTGCTCAGCTTATAGAGCACCAGCTCCAGGCGGCTGCCGGCGACCTTTTTCAGGCCCTCGCCCATCAGGGACATACCGAACAAAAACAGTGCGATACCGCCCAGCAGCGATATAACGTCTGCAACGCTCATGGCCCATTTCCTCCCATGATAAAATCTTCTTATAGGTAGTATAACAGGTACAGGTGGTATTTGTCGACTGAAACTGAAAAAAAGTCGGTAGAAAATTTAGGTATTTCTTAAACCGCCCTTGTGCGCCTTGTCAAAGAGAGAAACTTCGGGTATAATGACAGTTACAAAAAAAGTACAGTAAGGATACAATAAGGTATACAATGAAGTAAAGTGAAGGAACGTATATGTTTAAGCATTGTGTCATCGTTTTTTTCGTCTCCATGGTGCCGTTGATCGAGCTGCGGGGCGCGATCCCCTACGGCGTGGCCTTCGGTCTGCCCCTGTGGCTGACGTATCTGATCGCTATCGCGGGCAATATGCTGCCGGTTCCCATCATTTATTTTTTTGCACGAAAAGTGCTTGTATGGGGGAAAGATAAGAGGTATATCGGAAAATTTTTCACCTTTTGCCTGGAAAAAGGGGAAAAGGCCGGGCGTAAGCTCCAGGCCAAAGCCGGCCGCGGACTGTACTGGGCGCTGCTGCTGTTTGTGGGCATTCCCCTGCCGGGTACCGGCGCCTGGACGGGCACTCTTGCCGCCAGCCTGCTTGATATGGATTTCAAAAAAAGCACCCTCGCCTGCATGGGCGGCGTGCTGCTGGCCGGTGCCATCATGGGTGGCTTGAGCCTGTTGGGCGTCAGTGCTTTCGGCGGGTAAATTTGTCTTGCAATCGCCGGCCATTTACGGTATAATGTGCGGGTAATATCTGCCGGTGTGATGGAATTGGTAGACGTAGTGGACTCAAAATCCACCGCTGGCGACAGCGTACCGGTTCGAGTCCGGTCACCGGCACCAAAAAAGAGACATCCGTGAGGATGTCTCTTTTTTTGCCGCTGATAGAAGGGTATATACGAATTTTGCAAAAATTACCAATATATCAATAACTGCTTGATATTTCGCTATAAAAATATATAATAGATACACGAACCAGCAGTGGTACCACTGCTCTTTGTTTCAATGCACAATTGAAACAAAGAGGTCTGTACAATGGAAAAGGAGGAGAAAATGAGGAGGATAAGGCGTTAGAGCTTCTTGCCGACCTGAAGAAAGAGGTGAGGGAACGCGGTGTGATGGTCAAGGTCGGCGTTGTTATTTTCAATCGGGAGGCAAATGTTGCGTTCCCGCTTACGGAGCTTACAAAGGAAAACTATACTACCATTGAGGCTGCGATAAGGGAAACTATATCCAGCGGCAGCAATACGCATGCGGGACTTCTTGCGGGCAAGAAAATGCTCGATGGCGATACGGCGGTCGAGCCGCACCGCAAGCATCTGATATTTGTCAGTGACGGCGTTACCTATCAGTTCTGCAAGGGGGATGATCATACTACCCCGTATACGCGCAGCTTTGATGGCAGCCTAATCTCGAATGGTGTTAACCAGTGCGGTACGCTAAGTGAGTTGAACGTGCAGTACGGGTACAGTGACGAAGAGGCAGGAACGTTTATTCCCAAGGGCTGCATCAATGACTGGATGAGCGATATTGCCGGAAGAATGGAGACAGACAATGACAACGAGGATTGGGACTATCAATATACTGGGCAGACTCCGACCGAAAATAGCAAACTGCTGCAGAAAAAGGAAAACGTTTCAAATGTGGAGAAAGCCCTGCATCTGACAGAGAGTACCTACAAAGCGATGCAGGAGAGTGGCTATCAGTGCCATGCCGTGTTGGCAAGGGAAACACGGCAGTGGGGTACCGCCTTTATGAACAGACTGGCGGGAGGGAGAGCAGTCGCTTTTGACTCAATCCAACATAAAGTCCTCTACGCTGTTGATAAGGGTTCCGCTGTGGCGGATACTGTCGGCAAGAGTTTCGATCTCGTTCCCGGCACGTTTTGTCTCACCGTTGGCGGGCAAGAACTGCAATATAAGCAGGATGGAAATGTGACCTACTTCGGCGGCGACCGGAATGAGAGTAATTACCGCTTCAAGATAGAGTACGACGGTGCCGCCGACAGCTTCACATGGGAAATCAACGAACCGGTCTCCAACTTTGCCCCGGTCAAGCTTTCCTACACTGTAAAGCTCGCCGGTACGCCCGCCGCCGGCACCCACGGTGTGATGGATCTGAATGGGGACGGTTATGTGGATGACACCACCACACTCGTAGACGTGTCAAAGGCGCTTTATACCAATGAGAGCGCGATCTTGACACCGGTAGCCACAGTCGGTGGGCAGGGTGAGGCTCTGGAGTTCCCCAAGCCCTCCGTGTCCTACACGGCGGCCGCCTATTACTACAGCGAGCCCCCTGCACCTGTGAAAAGGACGGTCAGCCCCACGACCTTTGACGCGGGAATTGCCGTATACGCTGAGGTCGCCGCCCTGTCGCTGGCCGGCGCGGTAAAGCTGTGCGGGAGGCGTGGCCGCCGCGATGCCTAAGAGGATATCCCTCCCACGGCTGATGTCTTCCACCCTGCACCGGCAGGGGAATACAGAGAGCACCCCGAAAGGGGTGCTCTCTGCGTCCGGCATTAATTTGCTGTTTATTTACGATTTTCCCTCTACCAAAGCGGTGCAAGATGTGGTATGATATTTAAGTAAGAGTATGACCCGGAGGGAGGTGCTGCTGTATGCGGCGTTTTAAACGGTATATCTGCCTGGTCGGGCTGCTGGCGCTGCTGGCAGCGGCATTGACCGGCTGCGGTTTCTCTGACGATTCGGTGGAGGAACTGTTTACCCTGCCGCGAATGGCGGAGGAGTACACCGGCCTGACACAGGAGCTGGAGGCACTGATCACACAGGGCTATGAGTACGCCTCGCCTACCGGCGGGCGGAATATCCAGTCGGTGCAGATGGCTGACCTGGACGGCGACGGACAGCAGGAGGCCCTGGCCTTTTTCCGCATGAGCAGCGACGAAAAGCCGCTGAAAATATTTGTATTTAAGATCGAGGGCGACAGCTATGCCCGCTACTGCACCATCGAGAGCAGCGGCACCGCCATCGACAGCGTGTACTATCAGGACCTGAACGGCGACGGCCGGCGTGAGCTGATCGTGGGCTGGCGTATCAGCGCCGAGGTGCAGACCGTGGCGGTGTACACCGTGGCGCGGGAGCCAGTGGCGCTGATGTCCAGCGGCTACACGCGCTTTACCATACAGGATCTGAATGGTGACGGTATCCCCAGCCTGCTGGTGCTTCGCACCGACGCGGACAGCCAGCCGGTGGCGGAGTTCTACGGCTGGCAGGATGAGCAGATGGGCGTGGCCTACCGCTGCGTGCTGTCCAGCACCATGGCCTCGGTGAACCGGGGCAGCCTGGTCAGCGGTCAGCTGGATGCCGACACGCCGGCGCTGTACATCACCGGTGTGGACGAGCAGGGTATGGCCGCCACGGATATTCTGGTGTTCCGCCAGGATCTGGGGCTGGTGAATCTGGCACTCAGCGGCAGCAGCACCGGCGTGTCCAACGCCGTGTTTCCCTATCGTCAGCTGCTGCCCCAGGATATCAACGGCGACGGGATTATCGAGCTGCCCAGTCCGGACACCAGTTGGACAGCGGAGCAGACGGACGGTCTGGTCAGCTGGCTTTGCTGCAACGGCGACGGGCAGTTGTCCACCGTGGCCAAGACGTACCACAGCCTGTCCTGCGGGTGGTATTTCACCATACCGGAGAGCTGGTGGGACTGGAGCGTGGAGACCGCCACCACCAGCATCAGCAATGAAAATCAGTTCAGCCTGGCAATCAACGGGGATCCGGTGCTGAGCCTGTACACCATCACCGGCGAGAACCGGGAGAACCGCGGCCGCATGGGGAAAAGGGTGCTGCTGCGTCGCCAGACAGCCACCATCTACGCCGGCGAGCTGAATGACGCGGCGGCCTATTACGGCATGGATGAGGATCTGCTGCGCCGCAGCTTCAGCCTCATCGTAGGCAGCTGGAGCAACTGACAAGGAGGGACTGCCATGAAAAAGGTACTGGTACTGGAGGACGAGTCCAGCATCCGCAGCTTTATCGTTATCAATCTCCGCCGCGCCGGCTACGAGGTGGTGGAGGCGGAAACAGGCGAGGAGGCACTGGAAAAGCTGAAGATCCACAGCGATGTCCGAGTGGCGTTGCTGGACATTATGCTGCCCGGTATCGATGGGTTTGAGGTTTGCCGCCGTATCCGCGCCACCAACGCTGCCATCGGCATCATTATGCTTACCGCACGGTCCCAGGAAATGGATAAGGTGACGGGATTGATGACCGGTGCCGACGACTATGTGACAAAGCCCTTCTCCCCGGCGGAACTGACTGCCCGCGTGGATGCGCTGATGCGCCGGTCCGGCGGCGGTGTCGTAGACGCCGGTGAGATCGACCAGCCGCCCTTCCTGCTGAACACCCGCAACCGTACTCTGGAGAAGAACGGTCAGCGGATCAAGCTCACCCAGGTGGAGTACGCCATCATGAAGATGTTTATGGAGAACCCCGGCAAGGCGCTCTCCCGCGAGGAGATCCTGGACTTGGTCTGGGGCCACGACTATTTCGGCGAGCTCAAGATCGTGGACGTGAATATCCGGCGCCTGCGGCTGAAGATCGAGGACAATGCCACGAACCCAACCTATATTACGACGATCTGGGGTTTCGGCTACAAATGGGGGCTGTGACAGCAGAGCTTTTCCGCCAGTACTTCATTGCAGCGGCTTGACGTACACACAGTACGCCTGCGCCGCTGTGGCTCGTCCTGGCAAAAAATCTCTCGCTGTCAGGCTTTGCGCCGCGCCCGTGGGTGCGCTATACCTTATTTTGCGATGAAAGGAGATGAACGCCTTGGCAGGAAAGAAGCATAAAGTGCAGGGCCTGCGCCGCCGGTGGCTCACCGGCAGCATGGGGCCGGTGCTGGTCATATTGCTGCTGGTGGGCGTGCTCATCTCCGTGGGTTTTGCCAGCAACTACTACAACAGTGCGCGCTCTACACTGCGGGCAAAGGCCGCGGCGGGCGCGGACTATTTCAACACCTATGTGATGACCAGCTATCGGGAGTATTACCGCAGCGCGACGATCTACGCCGCCGCCTTTGACGACAGCGACAAGATCGAGCTGCAGTTCCTCAACAGCTCCGGCCGCGTGGAGGTCACGACCCGGGGCGTCACCACCGGCACCTACCCCAGCACGCCGGAAATACTGCGGGCGCTGGAAAGCGGCACGGTGCAGGACTACATCGGCCGTGACAGCGTCACCGGGGAGCGCATCCTGGCGGTGTCCGGCCTGCTGAAGTTCAACGGCCAGGTGGTGGGCGTTATGCGCTACGTTACCGCCATCGGGAACATCGACCGGCAGGTGCTGCTGACGGTCCTGCTGGTGGCCGGCGTCATGCTGGCGGTGGTGGGGCTGATCGTCATGTCCAGTATGATCTTCATCAACAATGTGGTGGCCCCCGTGTCCGCCGTGTCAGAGGCGGCCAAGCGTATCTCCGGCGGCAGCTACGGCGTGCAGATACCCAACAAGTACTCCGACGAAATGGGCGAGTTGGTGGACAACATCAACGATATGTCCCGCAAGATCGGCGAGAGCGAACGAATGAAGTCCGAGTTCATCTCCTCGGTGTCCCATGAGCTGCGGACACCACTGACGGCGATCAACGGCTGGGGCGAAACGCTGCTGGCCGATGAGTCCAACGACGTGCAGCAGATCAAGCGCGGCGTGCAGATCATGGTGAAGGAGTCCCGCCGTCTGACCAATATGGTGGAGGAACTGCTGCAATTTTCCCGCCTGGAGGATGGGCGCTTCACCCTGCAGGTGGAGGACACCGATCTGCAGGCGGAGTTGGAGGACGCGGTGTACAGCTACCGGGAGCTGTTTCGTCAGGACGGCATTGCCCTGGAGTATTCCAGTGATCGGGCGGAGTACAGCGAGGTCATCTCCGGCGACCCGGAACGCCTGAAGCAGGTATTCTGCAATCTGCTGGACAATGCGGCCAAGCACGGCGGCAGCGGCAAGCGCATCGCTGTGCATCTGAGCCAGCAGGAAGGGGAGTATGTGATCACCATCCGGGACTTCGGCCCCGGTATACCGGAGGCGGAGCTGCCCTATGTGAAGCAGAAGTTCTACAAGGGCTCATCCAAGGCTCGGGGCAGCGGAATCGGTCTGGCGGTCTGCGACGAGATCGTCCAGCGCCACGGCGGACGACTGGACATCGCCAACGCCGAGGGCGGCGGCACCGTAGTTACGGTGTATTTGCCGTTGAAAAAGCAGGCTGAACAGGAATTGTAAAAAAGAACAGAAAAAACTCGAACAAGTGTTGCATTTTACTGCAAGCTGTGCTATGCTTGCGTCAGAAAGGAATTCAGCAGACCTATGGAAAAGAAAAAGGGCGCTTTCCGTACCAGTATCGGCGGACAGGCGCTGATCGAGGGAATACTTATGCGCGGCCCGGAGAAGGATGCGATCGTGGTCCGTTCACCGGAGGGCCTGGTCACCAAGGTGACCCAGCGCAAATTCGTCAAGGCCAACTACCCCATTCTGGGCGTTCCCATTCTGCGGGGCGCGGTGACGTTCATCGGCTCCATGATCACCGGCGTCAAGGCGCTGATGTTCTCGGCAGATTACTTCCCGGAGGACGAGAATGCCAAGCCGGACAAGCTGGAGGAATGGCTCAACAAGCACGTGCCGGCGGAGAAGCTGCAATCGCTGCTGGTGGGCTTTTCAGTGGTGCTGAGCATCGGCCTCATGCTGGTGCTGTTCATGCTGCTGCCTACGTTTCTGGCGGGGCTGTTCCACGCCACAAGCCCAGCGATCCACAATTTGATCGAGGGTGTGGTCAAGATCCTGGTGCTGCTGGCGTACATGATCCTCTGCTCCAGACAGAAGGACGTATACCGGGTGTTCTGCTACCACGGTGCGGAGCACAAGACCATTTTCTGCTATGAGGCGGGACTGCCGCTGACGGTGGAGAACGTTCGTATCCAGCCCCGGCACCACCCCCGCTGCGGCACCAGCTTCCTGTTTGTGGTCATCATCGTGTCCATCATTGTCTCCAGCCTGGTGTTTCCCTACATCAATTGGCAGAGCGTGTGGGTCCGTGTGGGCGTGAAGCTGCTGCTGCTGGTGCCCGTGGTGGGCATCACCTATGAGTTCAACCGCCTGGTGGGGGCGCACGACAATGCGCTGACGCGCGTCCTCTCTGCCCCCGGTATGTGGCTGCAGAACTTTACGACCCACGAGCCGGACGACAGCATGATCGAGGTGGCGATCGAGGCCATGAAGCTGGTCATTCCGGAGGAGAAGGGTACCGACACCTGGTGAACCGGGGTCGCGCAGCGGGGCGCAAAACAGCGGAAAGCGCCGAAAAATACCGAAGAAAGTGAAAACGGTACGTATTATGGCGATCACATATAACAATTTGTATTTGGACGTGCGGCAGCAATTCCTGCGGGCAGGATTGCCCGACCCCACGCTGGAGTCCCGGGAGTTGGTGTGCTGCGCCTCCGGGAAGACCCGGGAGGCGTTGAGCCGGGATGGCCGGCTGTACGTGCCGGAGTCGGTGGAACAGCAGGTGCGCCGCCTGGCGGAGCGCCATCTGGCCGGCGAGCCGGTGGCGTACCTGATCGGCGAGTGGGAGTTCTACGGCCTGCCGCTGGATATCTCTGAGAGTGTGCTGATCCCCCGGCCGGACACCGAGGTATTGGTGGATCGGGCGCTGATGTACCTGAAGACCGTGGCCGAGCCCCGGGTGCTGGACCTGTGTGCAGGCTCGGGCTGTATCGGCCTGGCCCTGGCCAAAAACGCGCCGGAGAGCCATGTGGTGTTGGGCGAGCTGGACGAGTGCGCACTGCGTATCTGCCGCCAGAACATCCGCCGCAATGACCTGACCGGGCGGGTGGTGTCCCTGCAGCTGGACGCGCGGGAGAAGCCGTCGGCCCATCTGGGGGAGTTTGACTGCATCGTGTCCAATCCGCCCTATATCCCCGATGGGGACATCGCGGAGTTGGACGCGTCTGTGCGGGACTACGAGCCTCATCTGGCGCTGCGGGGCGGCGCGGACGGGCTGGACTTCTATCGAGCGATCGCCGGACACTGGACGGCAGCGCTCCGCGTGGGCGGACGGCTGCTGTTCGAGGTGGGTATCGGCCAGGCGGACGAGGTGCTGCGGATCATGCGGAGTGTGGGTTTCGGCGATCTGGAGATCACCCCGGATCTGAACGGTATTCCCCGGGTGGTAGAGGGTGTGCTGTGCTCGGAGCTTTGACAGCGTACGTTGACTGTCCGTTTTTTGGGACAGTTGGGGAGATATATTAGATACATCAGAACTTGAGGAGGACGGAACTATGGCAGTCAAAAAGGAACCTGTCGCCCCGGCACCGGTGGTATCCGACAAAAAGAAGGCGCTGGAGACGGCCATGCAGCAGATCGAGAAGATGTACGGCAAGGGGTCGATCATGCGCTATGGTGCGGAGAGTACGCTGAATGTGGAGTCCATTCCTACCGGCTCACTGTCGCTGGATCTGGCGCTGGGTATCGGCGGCCTGCCCCGGGGCCGTATTGTGGAGATCTACGGACCGGAGTCCTCCGGTAAGACCACGCTGGCACTGCACGTGCTGGCCGAGGCGCAGAAAATGGGCGGCGAGGTAGCCTTTGTGGATGCGGAGCACGCTCTGGACCCCACCTATGCCAAGGCACTGGGCGTTAATGTGGAGGATATGCTGATCTCCCAGCCGGACACCGGCGAGCAGGCGCTGGAGATCACCGAGGCCTTGGTCCGCAGCGGCGCCATCGACGTAGTGGTGGTGGACTCCGTGGCGGCGCTGGTGCCCCGGGCGGAGATCGAGGGCGAGATGGGCGACAGCTTTGTGGGCCTGCATGCCCGACTGATGAGCCAGGCCCTGCGTAAGCTGACAGGAATCATCAACAAGACCAATTCTATCGTCATTTTCATCAACCAGCTGCGCGAGAAGGTGGGCGTCATGTATGGCAATCCGGAGGTCACCACCGGCGGCCGTGCGCTGAAGTTTTATGCCTCCGTCCGCATTGACGTGCGCCGTATCGAGACGTTGAAGTCCGGCGGCGAGGTCATCGGCAACCGTACCCGGGCCAAGGTGGTGAAGAACAAGGTGGCGCCTCCGTTCCGCGAGGCGGAGTTCGATATCATGTACGGCGAGGGCATCAGCAAGCTGGGCGATCTGCTGGATCTGGCGGTGAAGCTGGACCTGGTGCAGAAAAGCGGCTCCTGGTTCAATATGGGCGAGCTGCGCCTGGGTCAGGGTCGTGACGCGGCCAAGCAGTACTTCCGTGACCATCCGGACGAAGCGGATAAGCTGGAGACGGCGGTGCGTGAGAACTTCCACAAGCTGATGGGCAGCCAGTCCCGGGTAGCGGCCAAGGCCGCCGGACGGGCGGTGGACGTGTCCGCCGACGATTTTGACGACGAAGACTGATGCGGATCGAGCGCATTGAAAAATCAAAGCACAAGCAGGAGCGCGTGCTGGTGTTTCTGGAGGGGGGCGACCTCCTTCGAATCACCGGCGCGGAGCTTCTGCGCTTTGGTTTATACAAAGGTATGGACTTGTCGCCGGCGCTTGTGGTAGAATTACAGGCGGCGGCACAGCAGTCTCAGCTGAAGCAGACCGCGGCGCGGATGGCGTCGGGACGGATGTTGTCCAAAAAAGAGGTGCAGCGCCGTCTGACAAAAAAGGGCGCCACAGAGGAGCAGGCGGCGGACACCGCCGACTGGCTGGAGACGCTCGGCGCGGTGGATGACGAGGGCTATGCCGGCGTTATCGTGCGGCATTACGGGGCCATGGGTTATGGCCCAGGCCGGGTGAAACAGGAACTGCACCGCCGGGGCGTGCCCCGGGAGCTGTGGGACGAGGCGCTGGCACAGCTGCCCCCGGCAGCGGACGCCGTGCGGAAGGTGGTGGCTGCCAGACTGCGGGGCCGGCCCATGACACAGGAGGACAGCCGGAAGCTGGCCGCGGCATTGCAGCGGCGTGGGTTTTCCTGGAATGACATACGGCCCGTGCTCAATGAGTGGGGGCAGGAAATAGACGAGACGTGAGGTATACGACGTGAAGGTTGCATTTATTTCCCTTGGCTGTGCCAAGAATTTGGTGAATACAGAGCAGATGATGGCTCTGTGCCGCGATGCGGGGCATACGCTGCTGGAGGCACCCGCCGGTGCGGACGCGGTGGTCATCAACACCTGCGGGTTTATCGACAGTGCCAAGGAGGAGGCGATCGACACCATACTGTCTGTGGCGGCGTTGAAGGCCGAGGGACAGGTGGGCAAGATACTGGTGACGGGGTGCCTGACCCAGCGCTACCAGCAGGAGATACTGGACGAGCTGCCCGAGGTGGACGGTATCATGGGCACCGGCAGCTACGGTGAGATCGTGCCGGCGCTTTCCGAGATGATGGCCGGCGGTACGCCCCGGCGCTTTGCCGATATCCACGGGATGATCGATGAATTCGACCGGGTGCTGACGACGCCGGGGCACTATGCCTATCTGCGTATTGCCGAGGGCTGCGACAACCGCTGTGCATACTGTGTGATACCCTCTCTGCGCGGGAAATACCGCAGCCGCCGCATGGAGGATGTGCTGGTCGAGGCGAAGCATCTGGCTGACGCCGGGGTGAAGGAGTGCATCGTCATCGCCCAGGATATCACCCGCTACGGCATCGACCTGTACGGCGAAAAGAAGCTGGCGGCGCTGCTGCGGGAGCTGTGTAAGCTGGACTTCCGCTGGATCCGGCTGCACTATCTGTATCCGGACGAGTTCACCGACGAGCTGATCGACACCATCGCCGCGGAGGAGAAGGTGCTGCCCTATCTGGATATCCCCATCCAGCACTGCAACGACAAGGTGCTGCGCGCCATGAACCGCCGTGGCGACAAGGCGGAGCTGCTGGCACTGTTCCGTGAGCTGCGGGCGCGTATCCCCGACCTGGTGCTGCGGACCAGCCTGATCACCGGTCTGCCCTTCGAGGATGAGGCGGCGTTTGAGGAGCTGTGCGAATTTTTACAGGAGGTCCGCATCGAGCGGGCGGGCGTGTTCCCCTACTCCCCGGAGGAGGGGACACCGGCGGCGCGTATGCTGAACCGTGTGGACACCGCCGAGGCCGAGCGCCGGGCGGAGCTGGTGGTAGACGTACAGTCCCGGATCATGGATGACTTCAACGACAGCCGTATGGGCACTGTGGCAGAGGTGCTGTGTGATGGCTTCGACCAGGAGGCTATGCAGTTCGTGGGACGCAGCTATGCCGAGAGCCCCGATATTGACGGGCGCATCTATTTCACCGCCGACCACGAGGTAGAGGCGGGTGAGTTCGTGCCGGTGCGTATCACCGGCACCATGGACGGCGAGTTGACCGGCGAGTTGGCGGAGTAAAAGGGGGCTTTCCCTTTGCACGGCACTGTGCTATAATGCTGCGAGAGATAAAAGCGAAAGGTGGATACATATATGACTACGGCGAACAAACTGACGATCCTGCGGGTGCTGATGATTCCCGCGTTCTTGGTGGTGTTGTACTGGGGTTTTCCCGGCAGCCGCTATGTGGCGCTGGGCATCTACATCGTGGCGTGCCTGACCGACCTGCTGGACGGCTACATTGCCCGGCACTATAATCAGGTCTCCGATTTTGGAAAGTTCATGGATCCGCTGGCGGACAAGTGTCTGGTGATGGCGGCACTGTGCTGGTTCGTGGAGGAGGGCACCTTCGCCGCGTGGGTGCTGGCCATCGTGCTGCTGCGGGAGTTTGCCGTGTCCGGCATGCGTTTGGTGGCTGTGGAGAAGGGCCGGGTCATCGCCGCTGGCTGGTCCGGTAAGGTCAAGACAGCCAGTACTATGGTGTGTATCTGCCTGATCCTGCTGGGTATTCCTCAGGTGTTGAACTATGTATGCCAGGGTATCATTTTGGTGACAACGGTGTACTCCGGAGTTGAGTATTTTGCCAAGAACGCTGATGTGTTCAAAGAGGTCAAATGACTTGACACGGTGGGAAATTCCTGTTACTATTAACTGAACCGAATAGCGCGTTGATCGGAAAGAGTATGTCCATCCCACGGGGAAAGAGAGAGGGGGCCGCCGGCTGCAAGCCCCTTTACCCGCTGCGGGCAGAAAGTGCGTCCGGGAGCGCGAGGGATGTGGATGCCTTCCGCATGGCCTGCGTTATGGCCGGACTTGAGTGATAAACGAGAGTGGAACCGCGAAGTCTTTTTCGCCTCTCATGCCCTACGGCATGGGAGGCGTTTTTGTTCGGCATAATAATATAATGTAGATAGAAGGAGAACCGTTATGTATCTGTATAATTCCGCCACCCACAAGAAAGAGGAGTTCAAGACCCACACCCCCGGCCATGTGGAGATGTACACCTGCGGCCCCACGGTGTACCACTTTGCCCACATCGGCAACCTGCGCTCCTATATCATGGAGGACGTGCTGGAGAAATACCTGCGCTACGCCGGATACGACGTGAACCGCGTCATGAACATCACCGACGTGGGACACCTGACCTCTGATGCCGATGAGGGCGAGGATAAGATGCTCAAGGGCGCCAAGCGTGAGCACAAGACCGTCATGGAGATCGCCAAGTATTACACCGACGCGTTTTTCGAGGACTGCCGGAAGCTGAACATCAAGCGTCCGGATGTGGTGCAGCCCGCTACCGGCCTTATTGACGACTATATCAAGATCATCACCAAACTCATTGACACCGGGTATGCATATCTGGCCGGCGGCAACGTGTATTTCGACACCAGTAAGCTGAAGCGGTACTACATCTTCAACGATCACAACGAGGAGGATCTGGCCGTGGGCGTCCGCGAGGGTGTGGAGGAGGACACCAACAAGCGCAACAAGAACGACTTTGTGCTGTGGTTCACCAAGTCCAAGTTCGAGGACCAGGCGCTGAAATGGGACTCCCCCTGGGGCGTGGGCTACCCCGGCTGGCACATTGAGTGCTCCGGCATCTCCATGAAGTACAACGGCGAGTATCTGGACCTGCACTGCGGCGGCGTGGACAACGCCTTCCCCCACCATACCAATGAGATCGCCCAGAGCGAGAGCTATCTGGGCCATCCCTGGTGCCCCCACTGGTGCCATGTGGCGCACCTGAACACCGACCACGGCAAGATGTCCAAATCCAAGGGTGAGTTCCTGACGGTATCGCTGCTGGAGGAGAAGGGCTATGACCCGCTGGCCTACCGGTTCTTCTGCCTGCAGAGCCACTACCGCAAGAGTCTGGTGTTCACCTGGGAGAACCTGGACAACGCCACCGTGGCCTACAACAAGCTGCTGAGCAAGATCGCGGCGCTGAAGGATGAGGGCGAGGTGGACCGGGCTGCCTTTGACGAGTACAAGGCCAAGTTCATGGCTGCCATGGACAACGACTTGAACACCTCTATGGCTGTGACGGTGCTGTATGACGTGCTGAAGGCCAAGACCAATGACAAGACCAAGCTGGCCCTGCTGGACAGCTTCGACACCGTGCTGGGCCTGAAGCTGCTGGAGAAGGCCGCCGCCCTCCGCGCCAAGCAGGCCGCCGCCCCCACTGCCGGCGAGTTCGCCGTCATCAGCGAGGACGGTGAGGCCAACGCAGAGGTGGAGGCGCTGATCCGCGCCCGCGCCGATGCCAAGAAGGCCAAGAACTTTGCCGAGGCCGACCGCATCCGCGATGAGCTGAAGGCGCAGGGAATCGAGATCACCGACGTACCCGGCGGTGCAAAGTGGAAACGTATCTGAATATAAAAAAGACCGCCCACAGGCGGTCTTTTTTCAGCTGGGAACAAAGGGGCGGCGGCGTGCGTCCAAAGGAATAGAAGGAAGAAAAGGAGGTATTTCCCATGAAACGACTGAAAGCGGCCATGTGCGCGGTGCTGGCGGGGCTGATGCTGGCGGGCTGCGGTTCGAAAGAGGTGATAACCTGCAGGGCAGAGGGACCGGCAGCGGCGGTGGATCTGACGCAGTATGTGGTCAAAGAGGCGGCGTACCCGGCCTATCCCAAAGAGCCGCGGTTTAAAGACTACTTCGATGAAAACGGTGAGGGCGACTGGGACGCCTACGACGCGGCATACACCGAGTACCGGGAGGCGCTGCAGAAGCTGGGCAAGCTGGATGCGGAGCCGGACGGCGGCGCGGTGCTGGCCTTTGCTAACAGGACGCTGGGCAAGATCTTCGCCGACAGCGAGAACCGGGTGTATTCGCCCATCAGTCTGTATGCGGCGCTCAGCATGCTGACGGAGATGACCGACGGAGAGACGAAGCGGCAGGTGATGGCACTGCTGGGCGCGGCCGACAGCGAGACGCTGCGGCAGACGGTGCGCGATCTGTGGATGAGCGTGTATCTGGACGACGGGCGGTCGGTGTGCCGCCTGGCCAACGGCGCGTTCCTGCGGGAGAACGCCGACGTGAAGCAGGAGGCCGTGGACGCGCTGGCGGACTGGTACTATGCGTCCACCTACCGGGTGCCCATGGGCACGGCGGAGGCGGACGAGGCCATCGCCAGTTGGCTGAACCAGAACACCGGCGGGCTGCTGTCCCAGGAGACGCGGGAAATTCAGACCGAAGTGGACAATCTGCTGCGGCTGTACAACACCATATATTATAAATCCAGTTGGCGTGACGCCTTCGAGAGCAGCCGGACGCGGGAGGACGTGTTCACTGCCGCCGATGGCGCGGCGCAGAAAACGGAGTTCATGCACCGGACGGAGAGCGGCAGCTATCGGAAGGGCGAGGGCTACACCGCCGCGCCCCGGTCGCTGAACTATGGCCGCATGGTGTTCGTGCTGCCGGACGAGGGCGTGACGCCGGAGAGTCTGCTGCAGCGGCAGGGCTTCCTGGCGGGGCTGACCGGCGACTATAACGCAGCGGAACTGGTGTGGTCCGTGCCCAAGTTCGACGTGAAGTCCTCCACCGAGCTGAACGAGATGCTGCGCTCGCTGGGCGTGACGGATGCTTTTGACATGGCGGAGGCGGATTTTACCCCGCTGACGGACAACGGCGCGTTCCTCAGCAGCGCCATGCAGGCCGCCCGGGTGAAGATCGACGAGGAGGGTGTGGAGGCTGCGGCCTACACGGAGATCGTCTGCGCGGACTCGGCCATGATGGAGGTGCCGCCCACTGTGGAGATGGACCTGGACAGGCCGTTCCTGTTCGTGATCTTTGACAACAGCAATGTGCCGCTGTTCGTGGGCACGGTGAACACGATGGCGTGATGGGCGAAAACTACAAAAAATAAGTGAAAATTTTGTAGACAAAATAGAAAAATCCCCTTGACACAAGGGGATTTTTCCTTTATTATATGTGGGTACGCGCGTGAAGGGTGCTACACACCCGGAGGCGTTTGCAACTGCGATGAACCGGGAGATTGCTCCGCAAGGAGGTAACTTCCGGGGAGTATGTCCGATAATCGGGCGGCTGAGAGATCTCTGTACGTCGGCGTAGATCGCCGCGCCAGAAGGACACCGGCCTGTTGCCGGTGTTTCTTATGAGCCGGAATGATACGCACGGAACGGCGTATAAGAAATTTCTCACCGTACGGCATTGGTCAAAGCAACAAAAACCGTACGAATTTTATGGAGGAACAAACCAAATGGCAAAAGAAATGATCCGCATTCGTCTGAAGGCCTATGACCACCAGGTCATCGACCAGTCCGCAGAGAAGATCGTCGAGACCGCCAAGCGCACCGGCGCTACCGTCTCCGGCCCGATCCCCCTGCCCACCAAGAAAGAGATCGTCACCATCCTGCGCGCTACCCACAAGTATAAGGACAGCCGTGAGCAGTTCGAGCGCCGCACCCACAAGAGACTGATCGACATCACCAACTCCACCCCCAAGACCGTGGAGGCGCTGATGGCTCTGGATCTGCCCGCCGGTGTGGAGATCGAGATCAAGCTGTAAACACCTTATATAATATCCCTGCAAACGAATTTGCTTGCTACCCAGCCGGGGCGCTAACTTGCGTGAGGCGTTCCGGGGGTTACGTCGGCAGAGCAAGCGGCTTCTACCCAATGGAAGTTGAATCTATGTCGACCAATAACCTTTAAGGAGGATCATACATGAAGGCAATCATTGGCAAGAAAGTCGGTATGTCTCAGATCTTCGACGAAAACGGCAAGGTCATCCCCGTCACCGTTATCGAGGCGGGTCCCTGCACCGTCGTCCAGAAGAAGACTGCCGAGAAGGAAGGCTACGCCGCTGTGCAGCTGGGCTTCGAGGATGTCCCCGAGCGCAAGCTGACCAAGCCCGAGATGGGCCACCTGAACAAGGCGGGCGTGGCTCCCAAAAAGTACCTGCGCGAGTTCGACCTGGAGAACGCCGCCGAGCTGAACATCGGCGACATCATCAAGGCCGACACGTTCCACGAGGGTGACTTCGTTGACGTGACCGGCACCACCAAGGGTCACGGCTACCAGGGCGTTGTGAAGCGCTGGAACGCCGGCCGTACCCCCATGAGCCACGGCGGCGGCCCCGTCCATCGTCATGCCGGTTCCATGGGCTCTACCACCGATCCCAGCCGTATCTTCAAGGGCAAGATCGGCGCCGGCCAGATGGGCTGCGACCAGGTGACCATCCAGAACCTGGACATCGTGAAGGTCGATCCTGAGCTGAACATGATCGCGGTCCGCGGCGCCATCCCCGGCCCCAAGGGCGGTCTGGTGCTCATCAAGTCCACCGTTAAGACCCACCGCATCAAGCACGCTGACGCTGGTATCAGCAACAACCCGCAGAAGGCTTCCGGTCGTAACCCGCAGAAGGCTTCCGCCCGCACTAAGTAAGGAAAGGAGTGCTTAAGGAAATGTCTGCTATCAAAGTTTTGAACATGGCCGGCGCTGAGGTCGGTACTGTTGAGCTGAACGACAGCATCTTCGGCGTGGAGCCGAACACCGCCGTCGTGCACGAAGTGGTCAAGAACCACCTGGCAAATTGCCGGCAGGGCACCCAGAGCGCTCTGACCCGCGCCGAGGTCTCCGGCGGCGGCAAGAAGCCCTGGCGTCAGAAGGGTACCGGTCACGCCCGTCAGGGCAGCACCCGCGCGCCCCAGTGGACCCACGGCGGCATCGTGTTCGCCCCCAAGCCCCGCAGCTACTCTTACGTTCTGAACAAGAAGGTCAAGAGACTGGCTATGAAATCTGCTCTGTCTGCCAAGGCTGCTGCCGGCGAGATCATCGTCATCGACAGCATCAAGATGGACAGCATCAAGACCAAGGACTTCCGCGCGTTCCTGAACGCCGTCAAGGCCGACGGTAAGTCTCTGGTGGTCACCCCCGCCAAGGACGAGATCGTCGTCAAGAGCGCCCGCAACATCCCCGGCGTCGAGACCTCTATGGCCAACCTGATCAATGTCTATGACATTCTCAAGGCCAAGTATCTGGTGCTGGATAAGGAAGCCCTCACCGTGATCGAGGAGGTGTTCGCGTAATGGCTAACGTATACGACATCATCATCCGTCCCATCATTACCGAGCGTTCCATGGCCGCTACTTCCGACAAGAAGTACGTGTTCGAGGTGGCGCCCTCCGCCGGTAAGATCGAGATCAAGAACGCCGTGGAGAAGATCTTCGGCGTGAAGGTCGCCAAGGTCAATACCATCAACTACGATGGCAAGACCAAGCGCATGGGCGCCGGCCGTCCCGGTACCCGTAAGAGCTGGAAGAAAGCGTATGTCCAGCTGGCTAAGGATTCCAAGACCATCGAGTTCTTCGAGGGTATGGTGTAAGAGAAGGGAGTGTAGAGAATGTCTATTAAAACTTTTAAGCCGACCACCCCTTCCCGCCGCCACATGACTGTTTCCGGCTTCGACGGTATCGACAAGCACGCGAAGCCTGAAGCCAGCCTCGTTGAGGTGCTGAAGAAGAACGCTGGTCGCAACAGCTACGGCCGCATCACCGTCCGTCATCGCGGCGGCGGCGAGAAGCGCAAGTATCGCATCATCGACTTCAAGCGCGACAAGATGGACATGGAAGCCACCGTTCTGCGCCTGGAGTACGATCCCAACCGCAGCGCCAACATCGCCCTGGTCCAGTACGAGGATGGCGAGAAGCGCTACATCGTCGCTCCCGTTGGTCTGGCCACTGGCGACAAGGTGATCTCCAGCGCCGCTGCCGATATCAAGCCCGGCAACTGCCTGCCCATCGCCAACATCCCCGTGGGTACCGTGATCCACAACATCGAGATGCACCCCGGCAAGGGCGCCCAGCTGGTTCGCTCCGCCGGCGCCTATGCCCAGCTGATGGCTAAGGAAGGCGACAACGCCCAGATCCGTATGCCCTCCGGCGAGGTCCGCATCATCCGTACCAACTGCAAGGCCTGCATCGGTCAGGTCGGCAATCTGGAGCACGAGAACATCCAGATCGGTAAGGCCGGTCGTAAGCGTCACATGGGTTGGCGTCCCACCGTGCGCGGCTCCGTCATGAACCCCTGCGATCACCCCCACGGCGGCGGTGAAGGCAAGTCCCCCGTGGGCCGTCCCGGTCCTGTCACTCCTTGGGGCAAGCCGGCTCTGGGTTACAAGACCCGCAAGAAGAAGAACCCCACCGACAAGTTCATTGTCAAGCGTCGCAACGTGAAGTAAAGGAGGCAAGAGAATATGAGCAGATCTATCAAAAAAGGCCCGTATGTTGCCCCTGAGCTGCTGAAGCGGGTCGAAGAGATGAACGCCAAGGGCGAGAAGAACGTGCTGAAGACCTGGAGCCGCAGCTCCACCATCTTCCCCGCCTTCGTCGGTCACACCATCGCTGTCCACGACGGCCGCCGTCATGTGCCTGTCTATGTGCAGGAGGACATGGTGGGTCACAAGCTGGGCGAGTTCGCGCCCACTCGTACCTTCCGCGGCCATACCAAGAAAGCTTAAAAAGGAGGATGCAGAGTAATATGGAAGCGAAAGCATATCTGAGATACGTCCGCATCTCTCCCCGCAAGGTCCAGATCGTCTGCGATCTGATCCGCGGCAAGGATGCCAAGACTGCTATGGCGATCCTGATGAACACCCCGAAGTCCGCCTCCGAGCCTCTGGTCAAGCTGCTCAAGAGCGCCTGCGCCAACGCGGAGAACAACTTCAGCATGGATCCCGACAAGCTGGTCGTGACCCAGGTGTTCGCCACCCCCGGCCCCATCCTGAAGCGGATGATGCCCCGTGCACAGGGCCGTGCCTATCGCATCAACAAGAGAACCTCTCATGTGACGCTGGCCGTCGCGGAGAGAGACTAAGAAAGGGAGGAACAGTTAAATGGGTCAGAAAGTTAATCCCCATGGTATGCGCGTGGGCGTCATCAAGGACTGGGATTCCCGCTGGTATGCCAGCAATGAGAAGGTCGGCGATCTGCTGGTCGAGGATCACAAGATCC
>ERZ834769.1340-NODE-1340-length-21802-cov-3.299214_pt1 | contig 21802 bp, 19 predicted proteins | sample MGYA00519690_ERZ834769 | MGnify/ENA primary metagenome ERZ834769 (study PRJEB31850, sample SAMEA3708760) | human gut metagenome | biome: human gut; feature: human-associated habitat; material: faeces | place: China | collected 2014 ... | reverse complement strand
TGCCGAGGAAACTGTCGTTTCTTGCCGAGGAAACTGTCGTTTCTTGCCGAGGAAACTGATTTTGAATGCTCTCTTTGTCTACTATCGTTCCTTAGTTTATAGACGAAAAGTATGATAGAAATAGAGCTGATAGTGGTAGTAACAGGCCTATGGTGATAGATAAAAAACATCTACCACCACTATGGAATCGCTTTATTAATAAGCGTTGTAGTAGATAGTGGTAGATGTTGTAGCTAATTTGTAAAAACAGTTTATGTATTTACCGATGCAGGGATTAGATAGATCCCATTAGTATCTTCTTCAACACCGTCTGTGCCGAGATCTCGCGGTTGGCAGCTTCGGGGATCACGATGCTTTGCGGGCTTTCGATCACGTCGTCCGTTACGATCATGTTGCGGCGGACGGGCAGGCAGTGCATGAAGTAGGCGTTGTTGGTGAGCGCCATCTTTTCGCTATCGACTGTCCAGTTGCGATCCATGTTGAGCACCTGGCCGTAGTTCGGGTCGGCATAGGCAGCCCAGTTCTTGGCGTAGATGAAGTCCGCGCCTTCGAATGCTTTCTTCTGGTCGTATTCCACACGGGCGTTACCGACGAAACGCGGGTCCAGTTCGTAGCCTTCGGGGTGGGTGATCACGAACTCATAGTCTGTTGCATTCATCCATTCGGCAAAACTGTTCGGAACCGCCTGCGGGAGCGCTTTCGGATGCGGAGCCCAGGTCATGACCACCTTCGGGCGGGCTGTCTTTTTGTATTCCTCGATGGTGATCAGGTCGGCGAAACTTTGCAACGGGTGGCGGGTAGCCGCCTCCATGCTGAATACCGGACGACCGGAGTATTGGATGAACTGGTTCAATATCTTTTCGTTGTAATCGTCTTCCTTGCTTTCGAAACGGGCAAAGGAACGTACGCCGATCACGTCGCAGTAGCATCCCATGACCGGAACCGCTTCCAAGAGATGTTCAGGTTTGTCGCCATCCATGATCACGCCGCGTTCGGTTTCCAGTTTCCAGGCGCCCTGGTTCACGTCGAGCACCATCGTGTTCATGCCTAAATTCATGGCGGCCTTCTGTGTCGAGAGGCGGGTGCGGAGGCTGGAGTTGAAGAATATCATCAATAACGTCTTGTTCTTGCCCAGCTCGGTAAACTGGTAACGGTCTTTCTTAATCTCGAAAGCCTCGGCGAGCGCCTGCTTGAGGTCGCCCAAGTCCTGTACACAAGTGAAGTTTCTCATATCATGTCTCATTTTAAATTGTTCTGCCTGCAAAGGTAAACAATGATTTCAGATTTATGCAATACCGTTATAGCTGTATTATCAGTGTCAGACGATAATACTAACACTGTATCAGGAACTACTTTCGTATTTGTCCGTCTCCTTCGATGATGTACTTGTAGGTCGTCAGTTCCGGCAAAGCCATCGGGCCGCGGGCATGTAGCTTCTGTGTGCTGATGCCGATTTCCGCTCCGAAACCGAACTGCGCCCCGTCGGTGAAAGCCGTAGATACATTGGCGTAGACGCAGGCGGCATCGACCATTTGCTGGAAACGGCGGATGGCTTCCGGCGATTCGCTGACGATGCTTTCGCTGTGTTTCGAGCTGTAGCGGGCGATATGTTGCAGGGCTTCATCCAGGGAGGAGACCGTGCGGATCGCCATCTTGTAATCGAGGAACTCAGTCCCGAAACTGTCTGACGTAGCTGGCTGAAGCAAAGCGGCGGGATAGTGGCCCGATAGGGCGGCAAAGGCGGGTTCGTCGGCATAGATAACGACGTTGCTGCCGGACAGCTTGCCGCACAAATAAGGCAGGTCGCCTAACCGGTCACGATGGACGATCAGGCAGTCCAAGGCATTGCAGACGCTGACGCGACGTGTCTTGGCATTGTTGATGATCTCGCGTCCTTTCTCTTTGTCCCCGTCCTTGTCGAAATAGGTGTGGCAGATGCCGGCTCCCGTCTCGATGACCGGCACGCGGGCATGATCGCGGACAAAGTTGATCAACGAACTGCTGCCCCGCGGAATGATTAGGTCCACCAGGCCGACGGCGTTCAACAGTTCGGTCGTCGCTTCCCGGTCGGGCGGCAGGAGCGTACAGACAGCCGGGTCGATACCCTGTCCGGCCAGTACGTCGTGGATAATCGCCACTAAGGCGCGGTTGGAACTGTCGGCATCCGAACCGCCTTTCAGCACGCAGGCATTCCCACTCTTGAAGCAGAGGGAGAAGACGTCGAAGGTGACGTTCGGGCGTGCTTCGTATATGACGCCGATCACGCCGAAGGGAACGGTCACTTTCCGGATCACCATGCCGTTGGGACGTGTTGTTTCACTTAACAGTTTCCCAAGCGGGGAAGGCAACGAAGCGACGTTCTTCATGTCTCCGGCAATACCAGCGAGACGTTCTTCCGTCAGTTTCAGGCGGTCGTATTTCGGATTTGCCGGGTCCATGCGCCGGAGGTCTTCGGCATTGGCCGCTAAGACTTCCGCTTGGCGCGAGAGCAAAGCCGAAGCCGTGTCTGTGAGGATGCGGTTGATGGCGGCATCGTCCAGCGTGACGAGCTGGCGCGAAGCGGCGAGGGTTTGTTGCAATAATTCGTTAATCATGGTCGTATGATCGTTGTTACTTTTCGTATTCCTGAATATACTTGGGATGGACGGCATCTTTCCCTAACACGAGGCAAAGCCCGATGATGAAGCTCACGCCCCAGTTGATAAGCTGGCCGCTGCCTAACGGATGGCCGAACAGGAGGAAGCCGTTGACAAGGCCGCTTGCCAGGAACAGCAGGAGGCTTGCCCAGCAGAACGCGTAGTTCGAGACAAGCCTGCGTATCGTCAGGCTGACGGCTGAGATGACAAGCAAGAGGCATACCGCAATCAGGCTGTAGGCTGCTATTTTCAACTCGGCAGGCGAAGCTGTGACGGGCAGTCCCAAGTTCACTTTATCCCCTTGTGTCAGGAGGGTGACGCCTCCCATGCCTCTAAGCAGTCCTACTACAATCATCAGGACTGATGCGAATGATAACCAATACTTTTTCATACTCTCTTCTATTTATTAATCCAGATACAAATAATCGTAATGTATCAACGGCTTCTTATCCCGGCTGCCGATCAGCTCCCGTGCTTCCGTACTGTCGTAACCTGCACATCCGACTCCTAACTGGAGGCCTTCCTCGTTGATGATCTTGACGATATCGTCTTTCTCGAAGTCGCCTATGATCCGGATCACGCCGACCAACAGGATGCTGGTTGCCTTAGGGCCTAATAATGCCTCTTCGGCTCCCCGGTTGATGTGTATCTCGCCTTTGGCAAAGCCTTCGGAGTGGGCGATCCACTTCTTCACGCTACTGACAGGTTTGCCGGAAGGGATGAAGCGTGTGCAGACGGCCCGGCTGTCTTTGGCGAGCAGGTCGACCAGGATGTTGTCCTTCTTGCCGTTGGCAATGATCACCGTGATGCCTTCGTCCGCCACCTTTTGCGCAATGGTGCATTTGGTCAGCATGCCGCCTCGGCCGAATGAGGACTTGCTGGTCTGTACATATTCCGACAGGTCTTCCTTGCCTCCGTCTATTTCGCGGATGACGGTGGAGGACGGGTCGGACGGGTTACCGTTATATATTCCGTCGATGTTGCTCAGGATGATCAAAGCATCCATTCCCATCATGGTGGCGATAAGTCCGGATAGCTCGTCGTTGTCCGTGAACATCAATTCTGTAACCGATATCGTGTCGTTTTCGTTCACGATGGGAATCACTTTATTTTCGAGCATCACCTCCATGCAGTGCTTCTGGTTGAGGTAATGCGTGCGGCTGCCGAAGTTCTCCTTTGTTGTGAGCACCTGGCCGCAGGTCATGCCATGTTCACGAAAGAGTTCGTAATAACGGTTGATCAGCTTGGCCTGTCCGACTGCGGAATACAGTTGGCGGGCGGAGACGGAGTCCAGCTTTTTGCCGGCCTTGATCTCACTGCGTCCCGAAGCGACCGCACCGGAAGAGATAAGGACGACCTCCACGCCTTTGCGGTGCAGTTCGGCCACCTGATCTACCAAGGCGGACATCCGGGTAATATCCAACGTGCCATCCTTGCGGGTGAGCACGTTGCTACCTATTTTAACGGCGATACGTTTCATTTTTTATCTTTGTCACGGATTTCGACTCGACGTATCTTGCCGCTGATCGTCTTGGGCAATTCGTCTACGAACTCGACGACACGCGGGTATTTGTACGGAGCCGTCACCTTTTTGACATGGTCCTGCAATTCCTTGACCAGAGCGTCTCCGGCTTTATCCTTGTAGTCCTTCGCCAATACAATGGTCGCTTTTACCACTTGTCCGCGGATTTCGTCGGGAACACCTGTGATTGCACATTCGACAACCGCCGGGTGTGTCATCAGGGCGCTTTCCACTTCGAACGGGCCGATGCGGTAGCCGGAACTCTTGATCACATCGTCGGCACGGCCTACGAACCAGAGGTAGCCGTCTTCATCACGCCAGGCGACATCGCCCGTGTAATACAGGCCGTCGTGCCAGGCTTCGCGTGTACGTTCGGCATCCCGGTAATACTCTTTGAAGAGGCCGATCGGCTTGCCGTTTGTCGTGTGGATCACGATCTGCCCCTGTTCCCCGTCTTCCGCACGTGAACCGTCCGGGCGCAACAGGTCTACATCGTATTGCGGATTGGGGACACCCATCGAACCGGGTTTCGGTTCCATCCACGGGAAAGTAGCGACCGTCAAAGTCGTTTCCGTCTGCCCGAAACCTTCCATCAGCTTGATGCCGGTCAGTTTGTAGAACGTGTCGAATACGGCAGGGTTCAAGGCTTCACCGGCAATGGTACAGTATTGGAGGGAAGACAGGTCGTATTTCGTCAGGTCTTCGCGTATCAGGAAACGGAAGATCGTAGGAGGTGCGCACAAAGATGTGATGCGGTAATCCTGTATCATCTGCAACATGTCGGCTGGCGTGAATTTCTCGTGGTCGTACACGAATACGGTCGCTCCCGCAATCCACTGCCCGTAGAGTTTTCCCCATACGGCTTTTCCCCAGCCGGTATCGGCAATAGTCAGGTGGAGGCTGTCCTTATGCAGGTTATGCCAGAAACTTCCTGTCACGATATGGCCCAGCGGGTAGGTGAAATCATGCGCTACCATCTTCGGGTTGCCGGTCGTTCCGGAAGTAAAATACATCAGTGAAATGTCGTCGTTGCTGTTCGGATGTTCCGGACGTACGAACGGAGCGGCGCTTTCAATGCCTTTGTGGAAATCCTCGAATCCTTCGGGTATTTCGGGACCTACCGAAACAACGCTCTTGATAGATGGTGAATCGGGCAATGAGTCGATGATATGTTTGGTGATCACTTCCTCGCCTGCACAGACAATCATCTTGATATCGGCGGCATTTGCCCGGTAGACGATATCTTTCTTTGTCAGCAGGTGAGTAGCCGGGATCACCACCGCTCCCAATTTATGCAGCGCGATGATCGAGAACCAGAATTCATAACGGCGTTTTAATATCAACATGACCATATCGCCGTGGCCGATCCCCAACGACTGGAAATAAGTGGCCGTCTGGTCGGTATATTTCTTCAGGTCGGCAAAGGTGAAGTCGATATGTTCCCCCTGGTCGTTTGTCCAGCACAATGCTTTTTTGCCGGGTTCTTCTTCCGCCCATGCGTCTACTACGTCATATCCGAAGTTGAAGTTCTCCGGGACTTTTATCTTGAAATTCTTTATAAAATCTTCCTGCGACTCAAAGGTCGTTTTGTCTATGAATCTTTCTAACATGATAATTAAATTGACAATTTATAGGATGATAGCCAGAAAACTGACCTTTTCTCCGTCGAGCGCCTTCATTCCATGAGGCAGTTCGGAGTTGAAATAGATACTGTCGCCTTCTTCCAGTATCAGTTCTTTATTGTTGATCTGTAACAGCATGCGGCCTTTCAGTACCATATTATACTCTTGTCCGGGATGCGAGTTCAGATAAATCGGTGTCCCGTCAGGAGTCGGGTGGACGGTAACCATGAACGGGTCTGCTTTCCGACCGGCAAAACCGGCGGCAAGCGACTGGTATTTATAGGCCTTGGTCCGTTCCACGGCAATACCTTTACCCCTACGGGTAATGAAATAACTGCTCATCTTTGGCTCGTCGCCGAACATCAGCGTCGTCAGCTCTACGCCGTAAGCCTGCGAAATCTGATGCAGTACACTTACTGAAATATCTACAGTACCGCTTTCCAGCTTCATATACTGTTCGGGAGTCAGGTTACAAACCCCGGCCATTTCTTCAGGTGTGATTTCCAATGCATCCCGAAGTCCGGCCAAACGCTCCGCAATTTGTTTTATCTGTTCGTTCATCTCCGTTGATTATTATATTTATGATGCTCCAAATATAGGAATAAAAAGCAAAATGTCTACGAAAAAACGTCTATAATGTAATTTAGTTATTTTTTGGAAACTTCTAAAACTATACCTACTTTTGTAGACATCTAATAACCTGAGACAAAATATAGTATATGCACACTCTTTTACCCTTAGATTTTATGCAAATGGGCTTTTTTTTGTATTCCCGTTCTCTTCCTCAATATGAGAATATAATTGTAGAACAGCGACAAACAATCTGGATGCTTGGTTCTTGCCTGATTATATTGTTAATAGTTTTTTTGGTTATGGTAGTCGTTATAGGAATTTTTATCTGCCGTTTCAGGAACCGGAAATCAACCAACAATCCTCCGTTACTTTCTGTCTCTGCGGAGAAAAGAGAGCATCTGGATTCAATTTACACTCTTATTTACCAGTATGTCGTGACCGAAAAACACTATTTGGATAAGGATATCGACATATCCGAGGTGGCTCGTCATTGTAATATCGGAAAAGACCTCGTTAATAAAGCTTTGGTGTCTAAAAAGAACATGACTCTTCTCGACTTTGTCAACAGCTATCGTATCGAATATGCCGGAAATCTTTTGCTTGACCCTGCCAATAAGACAGTTGAAGTCGTCGCAGGTGAAGCCGGATTCAACACTACCCGTACCTTTCTACGGCAGTTTAAATCGAAATATAATATTTCAACAAGCGAGTATCGTAAATTGAATTGGAATAAGTAGTTGCTTGAAACAACATCTCAATATATGTGAGGCTACATTATTGTAAATGTGGGCAGGATTGGTTATGCCTGAAATCTTGGACTGCGGGAGCTGTTCTGGAAGCGGATATTACATTTGAGACATAGTATTGGGCGGAAATTTGTTTCCTGACCAGTAGCGAATAGGATATATTGGGACGAATAGGCACGGTTCGTATTGTTGACAGAATGTTGACAGAGCAGATTCTTTAGATGACAAATACTTTTTGTCGTGTGACATCTTTGTGTTGTCATCTTTTAAACCTTATTTTACTTGCCTTTGATTGAAGAATTACATTCTTTTGTAAAAATCTATTATCAATGATTCGTGAAATACTGGACACTCTCAAAAACAAATTGGAAGAATATCTGACTGCTTATTTTAACTCGCCTGAAGGCTATGTGCAGATCGGAGGTATTCCTGTCGGAAGTGATAATGCTCCTAATAAATTGTCACTGTCGGTCGTGAATCTGGAACGTGAGACTGCTATGGGGATCGGTTCCGCTTACCGTATGGACAAGTCACAAGAGTTTGTGGAGCGCTTACCCGCTTGGTATTTGAATATGGATGTTTTGTTTGCTTCGGTATTTGATGAGAAGAGATATGCAGAAGGGTTAGATGTTTTGTCAAAAGTAATTTACTTTTTGCAGCAGTATTCCGTTCTGGATTTGCCGGATGGAACACATTATACGATCGAGATGGTGACTCTGGATATGCAAGAACTGACGAATCTATGGAGTATGTCCGGCGGGCGGTATTATCCGTCGGTGTTATGTCGGGTTCGTATGTTAGCATTTGAAAGCGATGTTATACAATCGACAGCCCGTAGTGTGAAAGTACCAGGTGTAGAAATAAATTCATAAAAAAGTGGAATGAGTATGTTTAAGGAAATAGCAAAGATCACGCTCAGACATCATTATTATCGTAATGGTTATTGTAAAGACGTTCGTTTGTATCAGGATAATCAAACTGTTCAACTGATGAGGCGGAGAGGGTGTCTGCTGCGGCAGAGGAGTCCATCTGAATATGTAATATTGGCTGAAGAAGGGACTTCTTTTAATCCGGATGATCAATTCTGGTTTTTCCTTGAAGTTTGCGATCCCGCTTTTCTTTATAATACTTTGAAAGAAGATTGGAATGCTGATTTGTTCGAGCATAAACAATTGAAAATGAAGTTGAAACCGAAAGAAAACGGGATGCTGGAATCAGTGGATCTTATTTTTTCCGTGGCGGAGTATTATTGGAAGTTTATTATGATCCCGCGGAATCCGGATCAACAATTTGGCCTTTTACTATTGGAAGATGCTTTGGGAAGTGTTCGTTTTGAAAAAGTGGATGCAGATCAATTTATGGGTAGGTTAGACTATTGCTGTATTTCGACGGATAAGGTTCCCATGCAGGAGAATTATGAGATAAGGTTGTGCCTGAAAGAAAGTTTGACTTATGGCACGAGAGTGTTGCAAAAATACATACAAGCTCCTGTGCCGGGGAGGTTTCCTGTAGACCGACCGGATACGATAGAACAAATAATATACATATAATAAATATAAAATACACATGGGAAACATGAAAACTCCAGGCGTTTATATCGTTGAGAAAAATGCCTTTCCGAACTCAGTGGTCGAAGTGGCTACGGCTGTTCCTGCTTTTATCGGCTATACCGAAAAGGCTGCCAATGGGAGCCAGGATCTTTTGAATAAACCGTTTCGTATAACCTCTATGAGTGAATTTGAAAAATACTTTGGGGGAGCCAAGCGCTTGAAGTTTACTTGTACGACTTCAACAGATAGCGGTGTGAATTTGTATTTTAAAGGTGTGGATAAATCAGGAAAGGAAGAGATCACCGGATACAAAGTCGGACTTGCTACCGGTGAAGTGAATTTTTCTTTGTATTACCATATGCTTCTGTATTTTGCAAATGGAGGCGGTCCTTGTTATATCGTTTCGGTCGGCTTATATGCAAATAACACAGAGATAGATGCTGTAACTTTGCAGAAGGGCATTCAATATCTGGAGGCGGAGAGGGAACCGACCATGCTTGTTATCCCCGAAGCTTCCGGTACGTCTTCCTATCAGGATATTTATACGGCGATGCTGGTTCATTGCGGTGCGGTAATGAAGAATCGGATTGCTTTGTTTGATGTACCGGGTACGGCTGAAGAGTTCAGAGAAGGAATCGGTTCAGAATATTTGTCTTACGGAGCGGCTTATTATCCATTCTTAAATACGACTCTTCTGTCTGAAAAAGATGTCACTTATCTGAACCTGAAAGATGAAGACGGCGGAATCCTGAGCACGATTATAGAATCGTTAAAGGTAAGTAAACCTTCCGTTAATGCTTCCGATACGGATCAATTGTCTTTCCACAATCTGCTGTATAATAATAGCCCTTTGTATAAGGCTGTTATGACGGAAATACGGAGACAAATCAATCAGCTATCTCCTGTGGCAGCCATAGCAGGGATTTATTGTCGTGTGGATGATAGCCGGGGAGTCTGGAAAGCGCCGGCCAATGTTTCGGTGAACAATGTTGTTTCTGTTTCCGAGATGATAACAAATGAAATGCAGGAAGATCTGAACGTGCCGTTAAATGGTAAGAGTATCAATGCTATTCGTTATTTTACGGGTGACGGCATAAAGGTTTGGGGTGCTCGTACATTGGATGGCAATTCACTCGATTGGCGTTATATCAATGTCCGTCGAACGATGATTTTCCTTGAAGAATCCATACGGAATGCTGCTCTGGCCTATGTTTTCGAACCAAATGTAGCTTCAACGTGGCTGAATATGAAAAGCATGATCGAAAATTTCCTGATGGGTGTCTGGAAACGAGGCGGACTTGCTGGGGCTTCACCCGAAGATGCTTATAGTGTGCATGTGGGTTTGGGGGATACTATGACACCGGAAGATATTCTTGAAGGAATCCTGAAGATAACCGTTTTAGTGGCTGTCAGTCATCCGGCGGAATTTATTGAAATAACGTTCCAGCAACAAATGCAAAAATCATAAAAGAATATAGATATGGCAGCAATGAAAACTCCGGGCGTATATATAGTGGAAAAAAATGCTTTTCCTAATTCGGTAGTCGCCGTACCGACAGCTGTTCCAGCCTTTATCGGACATACCCGATTTGCTATGGATGGAACAAAAGATTTGAAGAAAAAGCCTTTCCGCATTACTTCGATGCTTGAATATGAAACGTATTTCGGTGGAGCTCCTGATTCTAAATATACATTAGTGTTACCGGAAAATAAGAAGAGCGCACTTCAAAACGATAATGCAAAATTAGAAGACTTATTAGATAAGTCTGAGACTTTAAAGAAAGAAATTGCCGCGCTTGAAAATGACGAAACCAAAAAAGCAGAACTTTTAGAAAAGAAGACTGCATTGGCTACTAATGAAGCTTCAATAAAAGAACTGGAGCTTAGTATTTTAAAAGCAAAAATTGAAATTCTTAATTTGAGTACCCCTGTTTGGAGTGTTACTGCTCCGAATCCAAACTATACTTTATATTATAATATGATATTGTATTTTGCCAATGGTGGTGGTGCATGTTATATCGTTTCGGTTGGCAGTTATACGGATCAATTTGACGCAAAGAATTTTACAGACGGAATAAATGCCCTGAAGAATGAACAGGAACCGACAATGGTGGTTGTCCCGGAAGCAGTGAATGGTCTTAACTCAATGTGGAAAGCAATCACGGAAGAGGCCTTGATGCATTGCGGGAAATTTATGAAAAACAGGATTACGATTCTGGATGTTTTTAATGGATATAAATCGGATAAGGATCCGAATGATGGAAAGGATGTTATTACCTATTTCCGTGAAAATGTTGGATCTGAATACCTTGATTTCGCAGCGGCTTATTATCCCTGGCTTGATACTTCGGTCGTGAGTGAAAGTTCTATTGATGCTTCATCTCTTACCAATCCGGATCAATTATTATATATACTCAAGTTGGAAATCGATTGGAGCAAAGATAGACTAATTGCGAATAAGATGCACTGTTTTCAGTTCTATTTGGGCTGTCAGCTAATAGATAAAGATACTTCTATTACAGATAAGGACGCTGCCAAAGCTCCTCTTCAGTTGAAGATTGCGAAAGATGACAAATTGACGATGGAAAAGGCTCAGGAACTGGCAAAAACAGGAACAATTTCTGATGATCATATAAAAGCAGCCGCTAAGGAAACTCTGACTGTTTTGTCTCCGAAGGAACAAATAGATTTAGCGAATATGCTTCTTCCTAATAGTACTTGCGGAAAAGAAATTATGAAAGTCATTTGTCAACAGATCAATCGTTTGCCGGTTGCCGCTGCTATGGCTGGAATTTACGCCCGGACAGATGATGCCCGTGGTGTCTGGAAAGCTCCGGCAAACGTTTCTATAAGCAGGGCTGTTTCGCCGACCGTGAACTTAACAGACAGCATGCAGGAAAATCTGAATGTCGATGTGTTAGGAAGGTGTATCAATGCAATACGATATTTCAAAGGAGACGGGATAAAAGTATGGGGAGCACGGACATTGGATGGTAATTCCCTGGACTGGCGTTATATAAATGTCCGTCGTACGATGATCTTTCTTGAAGAATCTATTAAAAATGCTGCTAAGGCATATGTTTTCGAACCGAATGTGGCTTCTACCTGGTTAAATATGAAAAGTATGATCGAAAATTTCTTGATGGGAGTCTGGAAACAAGGCGGTTTGGCCGGTGCTTCACCCGAAGATGCTTACAGCGTGCATGTAGGACTGGGCGATACGATGACTCCAGAAGATATCCTTGAAGGAATCTTGCGGATCACGATCTTGGTAGCTATTAGTCGTCCGGCGGAATTTATAGAAATAACTTTCCAGCAGCAGATGCAGAAGTCGTAATGAATAGTGTAGATTATTAAACATTAAAAATATAGAATATCATGGCAGGAGAAAAACAAGACAATGTATGGCCGTTACCCGTTTTTTATTTTAAGGTGGAAATAGAAGATATTGGTGAGATGGCATTTAAAGAGGTTTCAGGGATGGATATGGAAGCCCAGGTGATCGAATACCGGCATGGCAACAGCCCGGTGTTTTCCAATATTAAGATGCCCGGATTAAAGAAGACCAGCAATGTAAGTTTGAAAAAAGGCGTTTTTAAATCGGATAACAAATTCTGGGACTGGTTTAATGAGATTAAACTCAATACGATTAAAAGACGTTCCGTTACGATCAGTTTGCTGGACGAATCGGGTGCTCCCACAATGGTCTGGAAGTTGATTAATGCGTGGCCGACCAAGATTACAGGTGTCAGTCTGAAATCGGACGGGAATGAAGCCGCTATTGAAACGCTTGATCTGGCTCATGAAGGGTTGACGATTGAAAACAACTAAAGCGTAGGTTTATGACTAAATTGACAACTAATCCATACCCTGTAGCCTTTTATTTTGCTGTGGAGTTTAAAAAAGGATCTTTTAGTATAGAACTTCCTTTTCAAGAGGTTAGTGGTCTGACCGTTGAAATAGATACTGAAGAAATAAGGGAAGGAGGAGAAAATAGCTTTACTTATCATGTACCGACAAGGATTAAACATTCGAATTTGGTATTGAAGAGGGCATTGGCTCCGATTAAGGGGGATTACTTAGAAGGGTTGACAGGACGTGCAATGAACGGTGATCCGATAAGTGCACTGAATTTGTTTGAGATAACCGTTTCCCTGATGGATGCGAATAGTGATCCTCTGAGGTCTTGGCTGATTTCTAACGCTTATGCTGTAAAGTGGGAGGTAGAGCCGTTCGGTAGTAGTAAAAACGAACTTTCCTTTGAGAAGTTAGAGTTTGCGTATTCTAAACTACAGCGAAAATTGTAATGTATGGCAATTGTTATCAAAGAAATAATAGTGCGGACAACTGTTGAACGAGGTAAGACGAAGGAACCGGCTCTTTCTGCCGAATGGCGTGAATATATACGACAGACGGTAGAAGAGCAACTTCGTGCTGCCGGGAGGAAAAACAGGCAAAAAGGAGAAAGGTAAAATGGGAAAATTGCAGAAGATGAAGCTGGAGGCTTATGATAATAGTCTTATGACCGGATCTCCCGTCGCTTCTGTGGAGGTTCCGGTTAATCCTGACAATTATAAGTTGACGAAAGATATCGGGCATTCCGAGAACAAGGAGCAGGGGCAGAAAGATACAACCGTCCACTTTAATAAATACGAGAAAGAGAATTTATCTTTCAGCGTAGTTTTTGATGGGACAGGGGTAATTCCTTCTACGAATATGAATACGGTGACAGACAAAGTGAAAGAACTGGAAAAAGTCGTATATAACTGTAATAATAAAATTCACCAGCCCAACTTTGTCAGGATCGCCTGGGGAAAACTTGTCTTTTGCGGGCAGTTAAGTACTTATAGCCTGAATTATACCCTGTTTTCATCGGAAGGAGTTCCGCTTCGCGTAAAGATCGATATGGCTTTCAGCCGGGCGGTCAGTCAGGAAGTCGCAGTTAAATTGAGAGAAAATGCAAGTATAGAGGAAGTGAATGTCGAATTTAAAGAAGGAGACACGGTAAGCAAAAAGTGCTATACTATGTATGATAATGAACTGGTAGCTAGGGAAGTGGCCAAAGAGAATGATTTGGATCGTTTTAGAAATATTGAACCGGGGACACAATTAGTGTTTCCCGCATTAAAATAAAAAAATATGGATGTATCACCAGCAGAAAACAGTAACAGGATCGTATATTATAAAATCGAATCGAACGGTAAGGAGATCGACAAAGCTTTTCGTTTTTCCTATTTTTGTTCAAGCAATCTGCTGAACCATATAGGGAAAGCAACCTTGAAGTTCGACACCGGTAGTGTAGAGAAAATGTCTTTTGACGAATCGGACGGAAGTACGTTTCAACCGGGTGTCGAAATCCGGGTTTACGCAGGATATACAAAAGGGAAGGAAGAACTGATTTACGAAGGGGTTATCATCAGCCAGAGTCTCGAAATACAGGGTACTGTCCGTCCACAATTGGTCGTCGAATGCCGGGATTATACTTTTGCCGCTACACGAGGACGGAAAAATGCTGTATTTGAAGAAATGTGCGATGGCGATATTATCTGTAAAATATTGAAGCCATACGGTTTATCATGTACGGTTGAAAAATCGACGATGAATCATCATTCATTGATCCAGTATTATTGTTCGGATTGGGATTTTATACGTGCGCGTGCCGAGGCGAATGGTCTGGTGATATCTGTAAAAGGGAAAAATGTGACGGTTAAAAAGCCGGAGGTAAACCAGAAAGCTGTTTTAAATGTGGAATATGGAAATGATTTGATCAGCTTTAATGGTTCCCTGTCAGCAACCGATCAGTATAGTCAGGTTGTCACGAATGCATGGGACTTTGATAATCAGGAAGTGATTTCAGCTTTAGCTTCTTCTCCAACCCTGAACAATCAGGGAGATCTTTCGGCAAGTAAATTGCAAAAGGCAGGTGGAGACAAAATGGTTTACCAGACAGATTCATTTATCGTTAAAAGTTCATTGAAAGTCTGGGCCGATTCGATTTCTTTACGAAATGGATTATCCCGCTATCAAGGTGATTTTTCTTTTGTTGGGAATGCGGCTCCTTTTCCGGGCTGTATTGTCGTTTTGTCTAAATTAGGAAAGCGGTTTGACGGGAATGTCTATGTCGGAGGAGTAGAACATACGATTGAAAAGGATTTATGGCACACTCGCATTATTATGGGATTGCCTTCGGATAACGTGACAGACTTGCCGGATGTAGTGGCTCCTGCGGCTTCCGGTTATTTGCCGGGGATTGAAGGTTTGCATATAGGGAAGGTAAAAAAAGTGGAGGATGATCCGCTTTCTCAGAATCGCATATGGATAGAATTACCATTACTGAATGGTGTAAAAAATACGGTATGGGCCCGTTTAAGTACTTTGTATGCGTCATCCAATGCCGGAAGTTTTTTCCTGCCCGAAGCCGGCGATGAGGTTGTTGTCGGTTTTTTCAATGATGATCCTTGCTCGCCCGTTATTTTAGGAAGCCTGTTCAGCAAGAAAAAAGTATCTCCTTATAAGCCGGGGCAACGGAATGATATGAAAGCTTTTGTCACACGGGAGAAAATGAAGATTGAGTTTAATGAGGAGAAAAAGATCATAACGATTTCTACACCCGGAAATAATTCAATTGAAATCAATGATGATAAAAGTCGAATCCGGTTAAGCGACCAGCATAAAAATGAGATAGTGATGGATCGTAATGGCATCCTGTTTAATTCGTCTAAAGATATTGTGTTAAAAGCAAAAGGCAATATCTCGATGGAAGCAATGAAGATGGATATGAACGCAAAATTGGATGTCGGAATAAATGGAATGAATGTGAAAGTCGCTGCTAAAATGGGAGTTTCTATGAAAGGAAATGCGACTGCCGAACTTTCTGCTTCCGGGCAAACAACTGTCAAAGGGGGAATTGTGATGATAAATTAGGATAAAAAGAACAATTAAAAAGCAAATAAAATGCCACCAGCTGCAAGAATAACCGATATGCATACTTGTCCGATGCAAACGCCCGCTTTCCCTTCTCCTATCCCGCATGTGGGAGGACCCGTAATAGGACCGGGTGTTGCGACTGTTTTAATAGGGAAACTGCCGGCGGCAGTAGTAGGAGACATGTGTGTATGTGTCGGACCGCCCGACACGATAATGAAAGGATCGTCAACCGTATTGATAGGGGGAAAACCAGCTGCCCGCATGGGAGATACGACTGCCCATGGCGGGACGATTGCGTTAGGATGCCCGACTGTAATAATAGGAGGATAGAAGATATGAATCATAATTCGTTTTTAGGTAAGGGCTGGAGTTTTCCACCGCAATTTGAACGGAGCAATGAGGTTACACACATGGTCGTGGATGAGGAAGATATCAGACAAAGTCTGATAATCCTTCTTTCAACTTCAAGAGGAGAACGTTTTAATCGGCAGTATGGATGTAATCTGAATGATTTTTTGCATGAAGAAATAAATCCTACTACCCTTCAATTGATGGAAGAGCAAATTCAGAGGTCTGTTCTTTTGTACGAACCACGGATTGAATTGATAAATGTTAAATTTGATACTACCCAAGAAGTGAGTGGAGTCATTTTGATCAATTTGGAATATCAGATCCGAAAATTGAATGTGGTGTCGAATTTGGTATATCCGTATTATTTAGAAAATCGGTAATCGCGTGTTTCGAGACAGGGATAAAGAAGGTTTAAGCAGACAGGAACGATTGGATGCAATCCGTACGGATCGACCGTTTCGTGTTATGGAAGATGATTTTTTCCACCTGGCCGGGCGTGTCCTTGACAATACTTCTTTTATCCGTTATTTTAATGCTAAGAATATTCCTGACGGATATTGGGAAGAACTTTATAAAAACCAGCCGTTAATCATACTGCTGGAGATTCTCCTTTTCGATACCGTAAAGAGAGAACGGGATTTTGACGGTCTGAAGTTTGTGAATGACCGTCGTTTGTTATATAACGAACTTCAGATTGTTTTTGAACAATGGGAAGAGCGGTTAAGTCACTTTTTTACGCCCCGTACGCCTTTGTTATTAACACATTTACGACTTCAAACAACTATTTGGGCGCAATCGGAATCATTAACAAAAGGAAATACAACAGATAGCGGGATCGATATTAACGATAATGAATATATCCGATTAAATTATTATAAAGCTTTGGATTTTATACGGGATATCCAGAATCAAAGTGAGTTGTATTTTCATGATATCGAAGTCACCGGAGAAGTCGATCCTTCGGTCGCTATCCTTATTGCATTTATAAAGAACTATAGGAAAGTTGTTTCAAAATATAATAAAAGATGGGAGCAACTTCCTGAATATTATCTGGATAAAATCCTCCATGTGACTCCTCGCTGCTTTTTACCGTGGACAACCTGGTTGGTTCTGGAAATGGAGGAGAATACCGATACTGTCCATATTCCGGCTCATACGGCTTTTATTGCCGGCAAGCAGAAAGATGATATATCGATTCTTTTCAGGAATGAAAAGGATTGTTATGCCAGCCGGATGCAAATAGAGAAAGTATTGGCTTATTATTTTGAGGATGTTCTGTTGAGGAGCGACCTGTCGGATTACATTAATCCCGAAGATCCTTCAAAGGTAGATTCTAAAATCATTTTTCAGAATGATGTTCGGGCAGAAGTTTTTTCTGTCGGTATCATGCTGGAATCGTCATTACTCTTTATGAAAGAAGGAGTGCGTCAGATATTTGTCACCTTGGATTTGTGTGAAAAGAATGGTTTGGAAGACTCGGAAAAAACATGTATTCCGGAAAACCTGAACGATGCCTTTTTCCCTGAAATCAGTACACTTGCTGGCTGGAATACAATAGAAGATTATACGTTGTTGTACGATAAGGAGAAGAATTGTCTGAATTTCCAATTCCGGCTTCCACTTGACTATCCGGCTATCGAACCTTGTAGTGAAATACATGGAATCGTTACGCAGGCACCGGCTATCCGGTTGCTGATGAATGCGGAAGCAACCTGTTATCCGTATAAATGGATGGCGGATAACCGCTTCGAGCGGATACATATACGTGTAGATGTCTCGGAGATTATTCCTTCGGAGGTTTTAAGTGTTTTAGGACAAGCAGATTCTTCGCAACCTTTTTTCCCTTTTGGGGCGATGCCGGAACAAAATGACTGGTTGGTTTGGAAAAATGAAGAGATTGCCAGGAAAAAGGTCAAGGAAGTTTGTCTGAAATGTAGCTGGTTGCAGTTGCCGGCTTCCGAATTAGGTTTTTACGATGTTTATAAAAAGTATGTTCCACCATTGGACAATAGTTCTTTTAAGGTACGGAAAGAGTATTTATCACAAAATAAATGGATACCGGTTTCTGTTGGAAACGACCCGTTATTTTCATTTGTTACTGCTAAGGGAAAGGTGGAAAGAGAAAGTTCTTTTACTTGGTCGGCAGGTGGAGATGCCGGATTTGACGGATCATTCAGGTTGGTATTGGCAGAACCGGCAATCGGATTCGGACATGTTGCCTTCCGGAAACTCTTTAATGAGTGTGTACTTCGTAATACATTTAGAAAAAAGAAGGAAGAACTTCCGGAAGTTCCGATAACTCCCTTGATAGATAGTGTGTACGTCAGTTATACCGCAGAAGAAGAAATATCGACATGTGCCGGAGGGGCTTCATCAATTGCCTTTTATTATGTGCATCCGTTGCTTGATGATTGTTTGAGGAAAGTGACGTTGACGGCTCCTCCCTTGTTATATGAAGGCGTTTCGAATAAGCGTAATTTATTGTTAGGGATTTCCGGGGCTATAGGGGAAACTTTTATCCGCTTTCTGGTTGATTTGGCTCCATTCGAGAGAGCTGTCAGACGGAATAATTTTCAGATAGTGTGGTTTATCAAGAAGAAACAGTGGCATTGGGAACGTTTATCTCCAGAGACGGTTCGTACAGATACGACAGACTGTTTCTTGCAAACGGGACTGATCGAGTTGCAACTCACGGAACCGGTGTCTAACGAATGGTTGGATGAAAATGGATTGTGTTGGATTTGTGCAGCCTTTAAGGATGCGAAGGAAAAGGAAGAAGAATTGAGTCCTGTCATTTCTGGTTTTTATATGAATGTGCTGCAAGTGACATTAGATACCGGACAGCCTGGATTTGATGAGAAACAACTTCCTTCCGGTTTCCCGGTCGGAACTATCCGTCAGGTGGAGAATGTGTTGCCTGGAATTTCAGGAGTCATGCAGATAGTCGACGCTTTTGGCGGTGGGCTGGAAGAATCCGGAGATGAACTGAAAGTCAGGATTGCCAATCGGATCAGTAACCGTGACCGGGCTGTTACTAAGCGGGATTATGAAGAATTGGTGCTGACCAATTTTGGCGAAGTCGGAAAAGTTTATTGTCTTGTTGAAAGAGAAGCGGAAGAAGCTGGGGCCGTAGCCGTTTCTTTGGTGGTGATTCCTTTGGTTTATGAGAAAGGGAAATATCCGCTTTGTGAAAATTCTCTTTTGTGGCGGGTTGAGGATTTTATGAAGGGACATACCAGTCCGTTTGTCAAACTCTATGTTCGTAACCCTTTTTATGAGGAAGTTACGGTTCGTTGCCGGATTAAACTGATGAATTCGGATATTCCGCGTGGAGAAGTGGAAAGAGAACTCGTGCAGCGCATCAATCACTGTATTGCTCCTTGGCAGGAAACGAATGTTCCTCCTCTTTTTAGCCATTCTTTCGGATTAGATGACATGAAGAATGTAATAGCGAACAGCCCTCTAATCCTGTCGGTAACAGACTTGGTTGTCTTGCACCGCACATCTGTAGGTATGTTTCGTTACCATCTGGAGTGTGTGTATGATTGTGATGAGAAACCGGCGCGTATAAAAGCATATTATGCCGGAAATATTCTGTTCCCGGCACAAAAACATTTGATTTATATGTCAAAGGATGAAAAAGAAGGTTCACCGGTTGGAATAGGAGAACTGAAAATTGGTAATACATTTATAATAGATATAATAGACTGATATATGGCAAAAAGAGACAGAAATACTTTAAAATCCTATTTTAAATGCGGGAATATGCCACAAGAGGAGCATTTTAGCGATTTGATCGACTCGGTGCTGAATCTGGTGGATGATCAGCAACCGGTCGTTCCGACTCCACCGCTGCCGCCTTCTCCGGATCCGCCTTTATCCAAAGAATTCCGGGTTGAAGTGCCGGCCGATGGCAATTGGCATTCACTGACCGTTCCGTCGGATCGTTGCCGCTGTTATTCGCTGGTTGCTGGTTGTAGCTCTGCGAAGGAGGATCGGTTTGCTTTGATTTATGCGGTGGCCATGCATTGCATGGGGAATGCCCGCAAAATCAAATATATGACAAGTTGGTATCTGTTTTTCCCCAGTAAGTTGAAACTACGCTGGTATTCTGATGACAATGCCTGGACTTTACAGATTCGTACCAGGCATAACTATGGGGATGGCGTTAGTATTTATGCAAAGCTGACGGAACTGTGGGGAGAGACTGAAATGAACTGGATACTTTAAAAGAACCGTTTATGTCTATAACTCTGAAAAAACAGGAAGAGGAATTGTACAACATTCTTCAGGAAAATGCGTTGAAGATTGTTCAGCAACTGTCTGGTCAAATTTGGACAGACTATAATGAGCACGATCCGGGTGTGACAATTCTGGATTTGTTGAATTATGTTCTTTGGGAGTTGGATTATCAACTATCTTTTAATCTGGAAGATTATCTGACAACTATAACCGGACGCTTTAATCCGGACGCACATGGACTTTTCAGGTCGTCACAGGTATTTTCCGTATCTCCCGTCACTATAGACGATTATCGCAGGCTTATTTTTGAAGAGTTTGATGATATAGAAGATGTACAAATAGATAGACATAAAGCGGATTTGACTGATCCGTATTCCTGTAACGGATTATATGACATCAGAATACAATTAAATCTGTGGAGTAATAACAGTATCCGGCAGAGATATGTGCGGAATAGAGTGAAAGCACTGTTTCATGCTAACCGGAATTTATGCGAATCGTTGAACCGGATCGACTTTGTAGATTGGCAGCAACTGGATATTGAAGCCGAACTGGAAATTGATATACAGGCGGATGCTTCTGCTTTGCTCGCTTCTATTTATATAGAAGGGAACAAATTGTTCTCCAGTGAAAAGAGTCTGCAACAAATGTCCAATTCGGCTTACTTTACATCCAGGTTGTATGAACGGGTAATGAATTTGCCGGAAGTTAAATGTATTTATTCTTTGAAGTTAGTAGCGGAACCTGAAATTTGTAACCGGCATGCAACCGTCCGTTTTCCTAAAAAGATGAAAGAGGTAAAGATCGCTTTGATAAAAGGAGGAATACGGGTTCAGGCGGACATGGAGGTCGTATCACGGCTGTTTTATCAATACCGGATTAGTTTAAATAGAAAACATCACCCCCTTGTAGTTGCTGATGACGATAATCTGTTGCCAACAGGAAAAAATCGTGATATTTATACTTATTATAGTGTACAGAACGACTTTCCGAATTGTTACGGCATTAATAAATGGGGCGTTGCTCCCCATGAACCGGTTCTCAGAAAAGCGCAGGCAAACCAGTTGAAAGCTTATCTGCTGGTGTTCGATTTGCTTTTTGCCAAAGGATTAAAGGAATTGGAGGAACTTCCGGATTGGATGACGTTGAATAGGTCCTTGCCGGCAGATGAAAATCCCGATCTGTCGAATGATCCTTTATTAAAATGGAACGTATTGGTAGATAAAGAAATTAGAGCGGCACATAACGCAGTTCGAAAACGTACGCTTGAAGGAGAAAAAAATAAATGGCTGGATGTCTTGGACAAGTTGTACGGAGAGGATAGTAACCCGGCTTTCCTGGCTGGTTTTAATTATTATGATGAGACTCCCGAACAGATGATCGGCCGGCGAACCGATTTCCTGAGAAATATTCCGGAATGGGGGCGTGATCGCTTTAAAGGTATTAACTTATATGATATTTCAGCAAAGGGACGGAGTGGAATCGAAAAATATATCTATTCATTGCTGGGCTTTGCCGGAGTTCCGGGGCATCCGACTGCCAATTTGTATGCAAGCTATAATGTAAGCGTATTGAATGATACGACTTTTTTAAGTAAGTTGGGATGGCTGATAGATTATCATCTGATAATGCC
>ERZ834769.1329-NODE-1329-length-21929-cov-4.116074_pt1 | contig 21929 bp, 20 predicted proteins | sample MGYA00519690_ERZ834769 | MGnify/ENA primary metagenome ERZ834769 (study PRJEB31850, sample SAMEA3708760) | human gut metagenome | biome: human gut; feature: human-associated habitat; material: faeces | place: China | collected 2014 ... | reverse complement strand
ATTGGTTTTATAAAATACATTCCCGGATTCCAGATTGGGAAAAATCAAACAATCCGCATCTCCGGCAACTACCGACTGCATTTTCTTTATTTCGGCAGCTTCTTTATCGACAGCTACATCCAAAGCCATCGGCCCCTCGATTATGCACCCTGGGATCTGTCCCCGCTCTCCCATTTTCGACAAGATGGCAGCATCGACTGTAGACTGCACTTTAGGCAAGACCTGTTCCGTCGGAGCGATCATCGCTACTTTCGGTTTTTCAACTCCCAAAGCTCTCGCAGTAATCGTCACATATTTGATCATAGAAATTTTCTGATTCAAATCAGGACAAGGAATCACAGCCACATCACTAACAGTCAATAATTTATGATAAGACGAGCATTCCATCACCGTTACATGCGACAGAATTGCATTGGGCGCTACCAATCCCCGTTCCTTATTTAAGATCGCCCGCATATATTTATCGGTACTCACCAATCCTTTCATGATAACATCGGCTTCACCGTTTCGGATCATTTCGACAGCCGTTTCAGCTCCCCGGACATCATTCGGTTCATGGACAATTTTAAAACACGATTCATCATAACCGTTTTCTTTACACACTCCTTTGATAGTCTCCGTATCCCCTACCAATATTCCTTCCACCAATCCGGCCTTTACTGCCATATAAACAGCTTCTATAGAATGACTATCATTAGCAAAAGCAACCACTAAACGCTTTTTACGGGTATATCCTTTCAATACCTCATAAATATCGCTGATCTTTTCAATTTTCATAGTTCAAACTGTTATTTAGTTGTAATCTGAAACAAAAATACATATTAAAATTTAAAACCAAAAGATTACTGCACATTTTATTATAATGTGTGCAATTTTCATACCAAACCTGTTTTCTCTTTAAAAAACTTTTTTCTCCAGCTGCTAATCCTGAATCTTTATTATCTTTGTCATTGCATTTACCAGTCTGCAGGTGGCCTCGCTAAAACAAAATATTACAGCCCTTTATTTGATTAAGGTATCCAAGTGGTTTACCTTGATTATGCCTATTATCGTATTATTTTACGAAGAAAATGGATTGGGCTTAAAGGATATCTTCCTTTTAAAAAGTGTCTACTCGATTGTTCTGGTTAGTCTCGACATCCCGACGGGTTATCTGGCCGATGCCTGGGGACGGAAAAATTGTTTGATTACGGGTTGTATCGTCGCTTTCGGAGGCTACATCTGTTATTCGCTATCCTCTACTTTCTATGCATTTTTTATTGCCGAGATCCTGCTGGGAATAGGCCAAAGTTTGGTTTCCGGCGCCGATTCGGCTCTTTTATACGACACGATGCTTCATTACGACCGGGAAAACGAATACCTGAAATATGAAGGTAAAGTAACGATGATCGGGAATTTTTCGGAAGCCTTCGCGGGTATTTTCGGCGGACTGTTAGCCACATTTTCGCTCCGTCTGCCTTTCTACTGTCAGATTTTGATTGCCTTTATCGGTATTCCGGCAGCTTTGACTTTACAGGAATTCAATGTCAAAACCAAAATTGTCAATCCTTTAGCCAATATCTGGAAAATCATTCGATATTCGCTATTTACGAATAAAAGCCTTTGCTACGACATTATGTTCTCCGGCATTATCGGAGCGGCAACCCTGACTATGGCCTGGTTCGTACAACCGGTATTGATGAAAATAGAACTTCCGACCGCGCTTTTCGGTATCGTGTGGACAGTATTGAACCTCACTGTAGGCATAGCTGCCTTATATTCGGACAAACTCAACCGCAAGCTGGGAGAAAACCGGACATATACCCTTATTCTGATACTCATCGCCGGAGGTTATCTGGCCGTCTCTTTCTGCCTGAATTATTTCAGTTTATTTTTATTCTTCCTCTTTTATATCGTACGCGGATTCGCCACTCCTATTCTTAAAGGATATATCAATCGCCAGACCTTCTCGGAGATGCGTGCCACCGTCCTGTCGATCCGGAATTTCATCATCCGCCTGATTTTCGCCACGATGGCTCCTTTTATCGGTTGGTTGAATGACTCGATTTCCCTGGCCTTCGCCCTTCAGATCACCGCCCTTATTATTTTTGTCCCCGGCCTGATATTTCTGATATTACAATGGAATAAAAAGTAAGTGTAAATCAACACACGACTTGTTCATTTTAACCTTGATTTAAGCGTACAATGCCCCTTTTTTGAAATAGTTGCGTTATCAATAGAGATAGAATAATGGCAACCACATGTTGACATATAGTTTAAGGACTTTTTATGATGATGTTACTGACTAATGATTTTTTTGTACAAATTCCATAAATTACTACCGGGTGTAGGTTTGCCGATTAGCAACACTTTATTGTTTTCGTCCAATAAAAAAGTCTGATAGAATACATGTTGTGGTAATTTATTCTGCTTATTACATTCTCCCTTATAATCATAAAAAATAGGATAACTGAACTTGTTTATTTCCAGATAGGTCTCGAACTCTTCATAATTCTTTAAATGAGCATAGAATAGAAAAGCGACATCGTAATTCAGACTATCCGCTTCATGGATTAACTGTTTCCAAGCCAATGCTCCGAAATTGCAAGCCGTACAGCCTAATGTATCAATGTAAGTGAATATTTTATATTTTTTTGTCGTCAAAACCGGATACAGTGTGTCACAACAAATACCTTTATCAGGTAGTCTGGTAGGTAAAATAATTTGACGATTATGCCATTCCAATGCAATTTTTCGATATTTTTGTGTGTTCTTATCAAAGAAATTGCATGACATAATTACGATACAGATGAATGTTGTAATGACATATTTAATCATAATTTATCAAAATATTTGGATAAATCATATTTGTATAATTTTTCGTCACTAGTCAGACCATACAGGCATTTGTATTTTTCATCTACTGCAAAACACATGATGTTCTCTGAAATAATGATGTTAGCAATGGGATTTGCGTCCCAATTATAAATGTGAATTTCTTCATTACCAGTATGGTATTGTCGTTTTTCTTCCGGTTGGTTTACATAAAGAGCATATAAATATCGGTCTGTACTATTTTCACACGAGTAATATAATATGCGGGCAGAAGGTTCCATTGTTGCGGCTTTGTTTATAGAAATACCTTTACCGTATATCGTGAAAGGTCTTAATTCCGAAAAATCAGAATTGAAAATACAAATGTAATTGTTGTTCCAACCGACTAAAGCTATTTTACTGCGGTCTGGTTTTATGCAAGTATTCATCGCAACTATTTCTAATTTTTGTGTAGGAAAATTGCGAGAAAAAATTTTATGTCTATGTACTTCTTGATGATGTGTTAAGTTATAAGAAATATAGTACATATTATTGGAGGAATATTGAAATCCTACTAATTCATTATTATTACTTGTAGTGTACCATGTTCCGCTAGATAAAATTCCTTTAGACATTATAACAGAGTCTATGACTGTATGGCCTTCCTTTACGGATTGGCTAATGTTCCAGCAATATTTTATAAATCCATTATTTAACCATGTTTTTATTATTCCATCCTCAGTTTCATGGCATTTATCATGTACGAGCGCATAGAATTCGTTAGCACCTCTCCCTTCTGGTAAAAACTTTCCTAATTTTTTTAAATTAGATGTACTATAAACCAAATAATAATAATCATGATTCATCGGAGTATAGGCAATGAGAAAAGTATCTATTACCATAATGTCAACAATTCCTAACGCCTCCAATTTTTGCTCCTCTCCTTTTAAAGTAATCGTCTGAGGAAAACTATTAACTGTAGATGTTTCCTTTTCAAAAATAGATTTGTTTTCACATGAAAATAAAATACTAAAAACAAGAACTCTCTATATATATTTCATAAGTATTAAATTGCTTAAATCAGAATATAATATACCTCGTATGCTTTGCAGATAAGTATAATGTTACTTTTTTAATAACCGAAATAAGAGAATACCTAACAAATTTAGGCATTCTCTTAACGCTATTGAGCATTTGTACAATAACCTTCAGAAGAGCCTAATTGACTTCATTATGTCCGTTCTTGATGTCTGCCAACAGGTCGGGCATATGTTTTTGTGCGAAGTCAAGCAAGAGGGATGCAATGGCATTGTTGCCGTATGCGTTCTTGAAATTAGCAATTAGAAAATCCCTGCGAATAATCGCTTTCTGCTTGCTCGTGAGGTTGGCAATGATGTTTATCTTTTCTTCATCTGTAAGGTAGGAATAAGGCTTTTTTTCCTCGATACCTACCGCTTCGAAATGCTCTTTGCGGAGGGATGATAGCAAGAAGAAATAAATCATCTTGTCCTCGTCTTGCCCAAACTTGCAATCGGACATATCAACCTCCAAAATCTGTTTTTTTGTGTCCTCTACAGTCTTTTCAAGGGCAATTTCCTTGTTGCGTTTGTCTTGCTTTTCCAACTTCTCTACCGGTGAAAGCGTCTGCTCCTGTTTTGTGTCATTGGTAGTACAGGTAACTTTCGGAACATAACAGAGTACGATGTCCTTGCTCTCAATACGGAAATAAAGGATGATTTCACCTGCTTCACTTCGGGTACGGATTTCTTCGCATTCTTCCGTGTAATCGTTCAAATCCTGTTCGAACTCGCTCTGTGCCTGTTCGTATTCTTCGGTGGTGTCGTACTCATCTTTTCGGGGTGCTTCGGGCTGTTCGGGATATGCCTTTGCATAATAGTTAAGGCTTTCCACTTCGTAACCCATGGCGGTAAGACGTTCTACTACGGCTTCATTGCTGTTGAAACTTTCATAGCAGAGGGATACCTCAGGGCGTTCTTCCATAAGGCGCACGGCTTTCTCCGTGAGATATGCTGCATTCATTTCAGCAAGGCAAGTACGATTGGCGCAATTTCCGCAACCACCCTCGCAAAATAACATCATATTATTTGTATTGTGAGGACACGACAGACAGAGGGTCTTGTCAAATGCGTATCGCTCCAAGTCGGTGGTATATTGCCGTTCGATGTTCCGTGCAACATCAGAGGCTTTCATTCCTCGCCAACTATTGTACTGCACCCCCTCTTTAAGATGCTTGTTGTACACCTCTTTCTGAATATCTTCCCCATAACGGCAAATTTCGCTCGCTACGCTGATTGTGATTTCGTCCTGTTCCAAAAGCTGTGCGATTTCGGGCATTAAGGAAACGAATTTAAGGCGTGTGCGGATATAGCTTTCGTTTTTACCGAACTGCACCGCCAAAGACTGCACATCGTGGCGACCACTATCAATGAGCTTTTGGTAGGCATTTGCTTCCTCTATCGGGGTAACATCCTTGCGCTGGAGGTTTTCAGTTACCGCCATTTCTTCGGCAACTTCGTCTGAAATTTCCATAACGACAGCCGGAATGTCTTCCAATCCTGCCATGAGGGAGGCACGATATCGGCGTTCTCCAAAAACAATCTCAAAGCGGTTGTCTTCTATTGGGCGTACTCCAATAGGCTGTAACACACCCTGCTGACGAATACTCTCGGAAAGTTCTGCAAGGCTCGCTTCGTCAAAATTCTTACGTGGGTTGTAATTGCTCGGCTGCACGTTTGCCAATGCTATCATTGTGATGTTTTTCTCTACTGATTGAATTGCTGTTGCTTCCATAATCATAAAAATTTAATTGGTTTTAATATTTAATTTCTTATTTTCCCTTTGTTCGGTTCTCTTTTCTGCCTGAACCGCTTGGGATTTACAGATGCTTTACAAGGACTGACGAATAAGCGATTTCCGACGCTTTTTCCGGAAAATTACTCTTTCGCAGAAAGGAAGAATTTTATAGGAAATGCACTTCAAAGCGACGGAATCAAGCGCGGCAGTCCACCTTTGCGTCTGGAAAACCAACCGGCGATGGCAGAAATGGACCGGATGAGTGGCATTAAAAGAATATAGAAAAGGAAGAATACGCTGAAAGGCGGATGGTAAAACGGATGGAACTATAAAGGGATGATTAACGATACAACGGGACAAGCGGAAGGACGTAAGACCAGACGGTGTAAAACAGGAATGGAACTTACCAGATAAAAATCCTTTGAGCCATTTCGCTAAATAAATCTGTATCAATTGCCTGTTTTACCAGAAATTTGCATTATTTTTGCAGTAACGAAACAGCCGTTTCGGAAACAGCCGTTTCGGAAACAGCAATAAAAAAGGATAAGGATATGAGATTTTTTGACAGGACAGAAGAAATAGCCTCTCTTCGCAAGATTCGCGAAATGGCCAAAAACAATGCTCAGTTTACAGTGGTAACGGGACGTCGCCGTATCGGTAAGACATCACTCGTGTGGAAGGCATACGAGGACGAACCGATTCTCTATTTCTTTGTTGCCCGGAAAGCCGAAGGCGATTTGTGTGAGGACTACCGGCTTGAAATAGAGAACAAGTTGGGGGTCCCAACCATGGGGCGGGCCGAACACTTCACTGATGTGTTCGAGTACCTGATGAAACTTTCGGCAGAACGTCCCATCACACTCTTTATCGACGAGTTCCAGGAGTTTTTCCGTGTGAACAAATCGGTGTTCAGCGATATGCAGCGCATCTGGGATCTATACAGCCCGAAGTCCCGTATTAACCTGATTGTCTGTGGTTCGATTTATTCCATGATGACAAAGATATTCAAGGATAAGAAAGAGCCGTTGTATAACCGGCAGTCGCGCTTTATGACTGTGCGTCCGTTTACCCCAACTGTTCTGAAAGATATTCTTTCGGAATACAATCCCGGCTACACGGCGGAAGATCTGCTGGCCTTGTACGCTTTCACGGGCGGTGTGGCGAAGTATGTACAACTACTCGTGGATGCAGGAGCAACAACCAAAACGACTATGCTCGACCAGATTATAAAGGCCGACTCCATATTTTTGGGCGAGGGTAAAGCGATTCTTATCGAAGAGTTCGGCAAGGATTACGGAATCTATTTCTCCATACTATCGGCCATTGCACGAGGAAAAACATCCCGTTCGGAAATTGAAAACGTGGTAGGCAAGGAAATCGGCGGTTATCTTACCAAGCTGGAGAAAGAATACGAAATCATATCGAAGAAGCAACCGCTGTTCGAGAAGAGTTCCGCCAAGAATGTCCGGTATGTCATCGAGGATAATTTTTTCACGTTCTGGTTCCGCTTCATCTACAAGTACAGCTATATGCTGGAGATAGAGAACTATGGAAGTGTGAAGATGATTATAGGTCGGGATTATGAAACTTTCAGCGGTCTGATGCTTGAACGTTACTTTAAACGTGTACTGATAGAACGGCAAGTCTATACGCGTATCGGAGGCTGGTGGGACCGCAAGGGTGAGAACGAAATAGACATAGTAGCTGAAAACGAACTGGACGATACGGCGACATTTTTCGAAGTCAAACGCAAGGCCGAAAATATCGACATGGAAAAACTGGAAGCGAAAGCAGCCGCTTTCATGCGTGCAACGGGAGAGTTCAAAGGTTATTCCCTGTCATACAAAGGGTTGTCAATGACTGATATGTAGCAATACATATCGGCATAACGTACTAACAGAAGTCACAGATTTAAAAGAACGGTAAGCGAGGGACATACCCTCACTTACCGTTTTTTTCCAAATACTCCTTCATCGCCTCATTTACAATGTCTCTCAATGACATATTCTTCTCAATAGCAAGGAATTTCATACGCGTATGAACACTCTTGTCGATAACGAAATTGCAATGTACCGCAGGCTCTTTTTCAGTTTTAAGTGGTGTGGCTTCCTTCTTTTGCGGAGATTTCTTCGTGGATGACAGCAATCCGTCCAATCCGCTTTTCATACTGTCTTTCAATAAATCACTCTTGCCCATATTGTCTTATTTTAATTTCAAAACCTCTTGTGCTAAAGCCATATAATCTTTGGCTCCATTGCAGTTCTTATTGTACTCAAAGACGTTCTTTCCCTTTATAGGAGCTTCGGCCAGTGCCACATTGTCCCGTACAATCGTTTTGAACACTTTGTCACAGAAAGAGTCATTGATAATTTCAGCTACGCTCTTGTTGAGTGTCTTGCGCTTGTCAAACTGGGTAATAACAATGCCACCAATACTCAGGTTCGGGTTCAGGCGTTCCTTGACAATCTCAATTACGCTTGTAATCTTCGCCATTCCGCGCATGGCGAGGAATTGTGCCTGCATCGGAATAATCAGAAAGTCCGCTGTGGTAAGGGCATTGAGTGTCAGCAAGCCCAGTGAAGGTGGACAGTCAATCAGGATGTAGTCAAACTTCCGACTGTCAAGCAATTTCGCAATCAGGCCTTTCAGTATCAACTCACGTCCCGGCTCGTTTATCAGTTCGGATTCTGCCGCCGACAGGTCGAGACAGGACGGCACAACAGCAAGTCCGTTCTCCAGTTCGATAACCGGTAAGGGATATTCACCTCTCATTGCCCCATACACCGTTTGTTCTTCCTCAATGGAGAGACCACACGATTCTGTAAGATTTGCCTGCCCGTCCATGTCGATAGCCAGTACACGCTTTTTCTTCTGTCGCAAAGCAGCGGCAAGATTGATGGTGGTAGTTGTCTTGCCAACCCCACCCTTATGATTCAAAACAGCTATAATTTTTGTCATAATTTGATGTCTTTATATGCGATACAAAGATAATACTATTCTTAGTAAATACTATAATTAGTATATACTATTTTACTAAAAAAAGTATTTTAGTATTTACTACTATACTAAAATTGTACAATGCGGCTACCTGTTGCAAGGGTAGTTTTCGGCATGGTAAACAATTTGTTGGCGTATTCGGTCATTGTGCCTATGGCGTCCGCCTTTTCCCTGCCTACTTGTAAAAACAGTTGTTCCCGTTGTGAGAGTACCGTCTTGTGCGTGTGCTTTTGGAATATCAGCAGGTCACTGCCTACCTCTATACCGCTTGTCTGCATGAAAAGCATATCGGGCAGACGGATTGCACTTATCAGGTCGGCATGATTTACAAGATATTCACGCACGAACTTGTTACCGGGCGTGTCGGCTATGCCCCTCGATGTGATGAAAGCCAATAACCCACCCTCATTCAACAACTCCATCGCTTTGACAAAAAAGTAGTTGTGTATGGTCTTGGTGGCCTGTTCGTACATACCGCCTTTCTTCCACAGCTCCGCATCGAATACCCGGAAATTGCCAAACGGGATGTTGGAGGCTATGACATCGAAAGTTGTATGCTCAAAACCTTGTTCTCCAATGGTTTCAAATGCAGCCGTCCGTGTTAGCGTGTTCTCATGGAGCAGGGAAAGTATCATCCCCGAAATGAGATCTTTCTCAATGGCATAGTCATACGTGCCGGACATGGCTATGGGCAGAAAACCGCCTATACCTGCACTCGGTTCGAGAAATGAACGCATTTTGAGGCCGTTTTCGCTGAACGTGGCGTGTATCTGCCGCACCACTGTATCAACAAGGAATTTAGGAGTGTAAAATGCTGTCAGTACAGATGCTTTGATACCCTCTATGACATTGTGTCGCATGGGTTCTGTGAAATGAGGGTAAGCATTGATTAACTCCTGCAATCTTTGTATCGGTTCTTGCATATCACCACCTATGGGCTTGTCCGTACCTATATTCAACACTTCTTTGATACCCCCGAAACCAGAATATCGGGATAAAATTTCTTTTTCTTCCGCAGTGGCCTGCCTGCCTTGAACTTGGATTTTCATTGCCGTTTCTATGGCTTCCACGTTCGCTACCAATGATTTCAATTTGTTGTAACTCATAATTTAACCTTTCTTTTTTTCCCTTTTTTCGGCCTGTTTGCGACCTTTGGGATTTATTTTTCTGCCTCCAAAAGGTGGCGGAAACAATCTGACAAGGCTGATGCGGAAAAATACGCTCGACAGACGGAGAGGAAGATTTTTGCGGCTCACTCGCGGCGGAACGCCGGCATTGGCAAGATTGGAGCAGCCTATTACCTTTGCGGGAAAATAAGTCCACGAGAGGTCGCACGGCAGCAGCAAAACGATAATAAATGACAATCAAATAGAAAGGGATGAATAAAACTGTAAAACAGGGGTGTTAAAACAGGGTAACGGACAATCGGAACGGATTGCCCGTACTATAATCGGAGGAAGGTGAACTATAAAGGGAGGTGGAATCGGGTGGATTGGCCCATCTCTTGATAATTGCAGAATGACGACTGTATTAAATCATAGGGAATGAGTAAGTCTTTTTGATAAGGCAGAATGCAGTTCGGAACAGGCAACCAGAAAAACAATGTTTTTTGTTTGCTTATCCGCCAATCTTTCGTTATCTTTGTCAAAATGAAGACAGCAGACGGTACTTTCGGGTACGGTCATTGTCGTGACATGGAAGATTCATACTCAGCTTGGAAACAGGCGGAGATTGATATATATATTTATACGTTCACTGAACGTCTTGGAATAGAAAACTGACACTTATCAAAAAGACAAGATGTATAGCAAAATATTCATACTGTATGTATATACAGCAAGGGTTTGCTTATCTGCCTTTTAGGTATGGCAGTACCTCTATTCCGGAATAGCGTGGGTTCATGCTGTCCTTTAGGGTGCAAGGTGTCGTGCACCGTAACCGTATGTGAAATATTCATCAAGTGGAGTTTTTTTCTCCAACTGTCTCATGCTTTCACGCAATTCCGCCTCATTGCCAGAAAAAAGAATCGTGTTAATGATTCGGAAATAAAGTTCAGTTACCTCGTCACAATAGGGGCAAAAGCTGTGTTCAATTGTTACTTTCATGCTTCTTTTGATTTTTATTGTACTTCGATTATATCTTCAATTCGACCATATAGGACAGAACGTAGTGCGGTTTTGTCAATGGCATAATATTCGGCAATATGTCCGTGTTGTTTCACGAAATACCGTTTGAGAACATCGGAGAAGTCAAAACGGTAGCCCATTAAAGCGATACCTCTTTTGAAATGGCAGCACTCTTTCACATTGCGGGTGAGCCAGTTCTTTTCTTCCCGACTCAACTTGTCGCCATTATCAAGACGTTCCCGTAATTTGTAAACCTTGCTATCTTTCAGTTTTTCCAATTCGGGCACATCCCATTGGACAAATTTCATTGCTATCTGTGTCATGGTTTCTATGTTGTAAAATTGTAAAAATTACTTCATCACAGTATTTAATAATCTCTCTTTGCCACAGATGAAACGAACAGTGATTTTGTTGTCGAAATCACCGACAATCGTTCCATCCGTGTGTCTCTTATAGAATAAGCAAAGTGTAGGATAGACCATAATTTTACTTTATCTTCTTCTACTCATTCAGTTACTAATTTGACCTTCCATTCTCCCTGAGAGAATATTCTAAAGCTCACGTACCCGTCTTCAAATTCATAGGTTAGAATCTTGATATAGACTTTATCTTTGTCCTCCAACGATTCTACCAATTTTTTGATTTCTTCTTCTGGATACACCCAACGAGAGGAAAATTCTGCATCTACACCATCACCATATCGATTGGTAAATTCGCTGAAAGTGTCATCCAAGAAAGCCTCTATTTTGTCGAGGTCTGTTTTATTTTCCGTTCTTGCGTGGAAAATGTTGGTTGCATAATTTGCCATAAATACCAAGTTTTAAGTTTGTTACTTTCCCTCCTGTAGCATTTCACTTACTTTCGGGCTTGATTGAAATTATGTCGCTTCAACAGGTGGCATGGCTATGTATGCAGGGTTTCACTACAAAATACTACCTCTGCGAAGCGGAGCGTGGAGATTTTGTAGTGAACCTTCAGGTTACAACCTTGCATACAATAAAGACATGGCAAATACCTTTGCGACACAATTCCCATCGGGCAGACCGAAAGTTGATATGCGAGCATGTGGGAGTTTGCTCGGTACGGATGTGTGTAAAAGGTGGCTATGAAGTAAAAGAGTATCGCAGCGAAAAGAGAAAAGAGGCAAGAGCTTATCTTCTCTTTTGGCTGTATGGGTAGAATGGGAAAATCACAAAAAGTAACATGAAAATCCAGTTTGGTTTAGTTTGTTAGCCTTATATATGCTAAACTAAATTAAACTAAATATAGGCAGGCATTTTTGGCTGCCTGTACAAAAAAGATTATCTTTGCTACAAGCAATACAACTTCAAGAGATAATAATTTGTATTCTCTTTATGAGCTGCAAATAATTTGTTAGTTAAAGTTAGGAGCAAATTCTTCGAATGATGAGAGCAGATAAAATTGCTCGGAATGCACTCTGAAAGCAAACAAACGAAAAGAAAGAAACAGAGTGCAAATAGAAAAATGAGAAATCACTTTAATTCCTATTTTTGTTCCTTATTTGTTTCTCCATTAAAATTACCTTTCTTATAACATATTGATTATAAAATATTTAAGTGTATATTTTTAAGATTGTTGAGAATATTGCCAATATATATTTTGGAAATGATTAAAAACGATCCGAATGATTTGTTTCATCATTTTTTTCCGTTATCTTTGAACCGGATTTTCAGAAGGGGTGCCTTAATATTACGGGCTGAGATTATACCCAATAACCTGATCCGGGTAATGCCGGCGTAGGTAGAGTGAGCAAAATTTCATTTTTTAAAATTATTCCCCCTTTCAGATGGTCCGCTAAACCTAAAACAGTAGATCATGCATATTTTTATCAACGACGTAGCCACGGAATGCCCCGAAAACAGCACTATTTTACAGGTACTGACCCAACAAGACATTTCTCCCCTAAACATCGCCATTGCCTTGGACAATACGGTCGTACCTAAAGCACAATGGGAAACGACATTGGTTCGGGACGGTTCGCAATCAAAGCGGTACAGGGAGGATAAACCGACTTTCCTAATTAATAATCAGTATATTAAAATCAGAATCTAATCATAATGGAAAATTTTGAAATCACTTCAGGCCCACTACCGGGTTCCGAAAAAATTTACGTAACAGGCTCCCGGTCGGATATCCGGGTTCCGATGCGGAAAATCAAATTATCCCCTACCGTCGATCTGGATGGCAGTAAGATTGAAAATGAAGATGTCGTCGTATACGATACTTCCGGTCCTTATACAGATACGAATTATACTGTCGATCTGCAAAAAGGTCTTCCTAAACTGAGAGAAAACTGGATCGAGGAACGCCAGGATACCGTTAAATTAGAGGGACTCAGTTCGGAATACGGCAGAATGAGGCAGGAAGACAAAAGTCTGGATTCTCTTCGCTTCGAACATGTAAATACCCATCCGCGAATCGCCCGCGAAGGGGCTCAGGTATCCCAATTATACTATGCCCGTCAGGGAATCATTACCCCGGAAATGGAGTATATCGCTATCCGGGAAAATCAATTGGCAGACCGAATCCGGGAAAAATATAAAAAAGAAAAAGGCGAATCGTTCGGTGCTCATATTCCCGATTATATCACTCCCGAATTTGTCCGGCAGGAAGTGGCTGCCGGCAGGGCCATTATTCCGGCCAACATCAATCATCCGGAATGCGAGCCGATGATTATCGGCCGGAACTTTCTGGTAAAAATCAATGCCAATATCGGTAATTCGCCGGTAACTTCTTCGATTGCCGAGGAAGTCGAAAAAGCAGTATGGGCATTCCGCTGGGGAGCCGATACGATCATGGACCTGTCGACCGGAAAGAATATACACGAAACCAGGGAATGGATTATCCGCAATTCACCGGTACCCGTAGGTACGGTTCCTTTATACCAGACCCTGGAGAAAGTGGGCGGGGATGTTGAAAAACTCAATTGGGAGATTTTCCGGGATACCCTGATCGAACAAGCCGAGCAAGGAGTAGACTATTTTACCATTCATGCCGGCTTGCGTTGGAAACATGTGCCTCTGACCTTGAAACGCCTTACCGGCATTGTTTCCCGGGGAGGTTCGATCATGGCACATTGGTGTACGACCCACAAACAGGAAAGCTTCATTTACGAACATTTCGAAGAGATCTGCCAGATTCTGGCTAAATATGATGTCGGTATTTCCTTGGGAGACGGCCTGCGTCCCGGTTGTATCGCCGATGCCAACGACACGGCTCAGATCGAAGAATTGAAGACACTGGGCGAACTCTGCCAAACTGCCTGGAAATACAATGTACAGGCGATCATCGAAGGTCCGGGACATGTACCCATGCAAAAGATCAAGGAAAATATGGACCTGCAATTGAAATACTGCCGGGAAGCTCCCTTCTATACCCTGGGACCGCTGGTAACCGATATCGCTCCCGGTTACGATCACATCACTTCAGCTATCGGCGGAGCGATGATCGGCTGGTTCGGTACCGCTATGTTGTGTTATGTTACTCAAAAAGAACATCTCGGCTTACCGAACCGTGACGATGTTAAAGAAGGAGTGATCACGTTCAAACTGGCAGCCCATGCAGCCGATTTAGCCAAAGGCCATCCGGCCGCTTATTTCCGGGATTATGCCATGAGTAAAGCCCGCTTCGAATTCCGCTGGAAAGATCAGTTTCACCTGGCACTCGATTCGGAAAAAGCGATAAAATTCCACGATGAAACCCTACCGGACGAAGGCCACAAGGAGGCACATTTCTGTTCCATGTGCGGTGAACATTTCTGCTCCATGCGGGCCAGTAAAAAACTAAGGGAAAAAATCAGCCAGGAAAATAAATAATAAAGGTCTCGAGCCGCGAAACAGTTATTTATGAAAATAATCGTCATTACTTCACCCACTCCGGTCAAAGACGAAGCAGCCATTTGTAATCATCTCTTTACACACGGCCTGAAGTACCTGCATTTAAGAAAACCGGGTGCTTCAGCCGAAGTGTATGAAAGATTTATCCGGCAGATTTTCCCTGTCTACCGGAACAGGATCGTACTTCACGAGCATTATGAATTAGTGAAAAAATATCGGTTGCACGGAATACATTTAAAGTATCCACAAGCGAATGAATATATCTACTATATTCAGCAATATGCCGTGAGTATCTCTTGTCACCGTGTGGATGAAATCCGGCAACTTCCTTTCCGTCCTGCCTATTGTTTTCTGAGTCCTATTTTCGATAGTATCTCCAAAACGGGATACCGGAGCCGATTCGGGCAATTACCGGACTTATCGGACATCGATTGTCCTGTGATCGCCTTGGGAGGCCTCGAGCCTGATAAAACCGGCTTATGCCGCCGAGCCGGTTTCGAAGGAATCGCCGTTTTAGGGTACCTTTGGAATAATCCCGATGAAGCTATCGAAAGATACATCCGCCTGAAAACTCCATTCGTACTCAGTATCGCAGGGTTCGATCCCTCCTCGGGTGCAGGAATCGGTGCCGATTTGAAAACTTTCGAAGCCACGGAAAGTTATGGATTGGGCGTTTGTTCGGCTCTGACTTTTCAAAATGAAGACACTTTTACCGGAGTACATTGGACCGCCTGGGAGGATATCAAAAAACAATGTGACTTATTATTGCAAAAGTACAATATCGAATTTCTGAAAATCGGACTGATCGAAAGTTTCGAAATCCTGGACCGGTTATTGGATTATTTGCTCGATCAGGACAAACGACTCAAAATAATCTGGGACCCTATCCTGAAAGCCAGTGCCGGTTTTTCATTTCACCGGTATACCCCCGAAGATCAGGAAAGACTAAAACGCATCCTTGACCGTGTTTATCTTATCACCCCGAATACGGACGAACTTTACCGATTATTCGGAGAAGGAATCACTCCCGATCGGTTACAAATCGTCTGTCGGGATCACCACCTGAATATCCTCTGGAAAGGAGGACACAACGCTGGAGTGGATGCTACCGACGTCTTATTCCAACCCGACCGGACGACTAATTTCTCGGTTCCCCGTAGTCGGTACACCAAACACGGAACCGGTTGTACCCTATCGTCGGCCCTCCTGTCAGCCCTGGCTCAAGGAGATGACCTAGCTACTTCCTGTAATAAAGCACAGCTCTATGTATCCCGCTTTATCGAAAGCAACAACAGCCTGTTAGGTTATCATTGCATTGGAAAATATACTCCCGACTCAAAGCCCTGGCTCGGTGAATTGTCTTTGCAGTATATCACCGCTCCCAAAGAAGGGATGACCCTCTGCGAGCAGGTTGAAGCGGTCTGTCAGGGAGGAATGCGCTGGATTCAACTCCGTATGAAAGGAGCCTCCCTCGCCGAAATGCTCTGTGAAGGGAGAAAGGTAAAAGAGATTTGCCGGCGTCACCGGGCACTCTTTATTATCAACGATCGGGTCGACGTCGCCCGTTTACTGGAAGCCGACGGTGTGCACCTGGGCAAAGAGGATATGGATCCATGGGAAGCCAGGCGGATACTGGGCCCCGGTAAGATCGTCGGTGCCACTTGTAACACTTGGGATGACATCCTGCTCCGGCAAAAACAGCAGGTCGACTATATCGGTCTGGGGCCTTATGCTTTTACCACAACGAAAGAGAAACTCAGTCCGGTCCTCGGATTGGAAGGTTACCGGTTTCTATTGGGCCGAATGCAGGAAAATAAGATTTCGATTCCGGTCTTCGCTATCGGCGGAATAACGGAAACCGATATTCCGCCGCTAATGCAAACAGGTATTCAGGGAATCGCTTTATCGGGCCTGATCAAAAATAGTCCTGACCTAAAAAGGCAAACAATAAAAATATTAAATTTATTAAATTCATAAACCATGGAAACACTCAAAATTGCAGATAAAACTTTTACTTCCCGCTTATTCACCGGAACCGGAAAATTCTCTTCCAATCAAGTGATGGAAGAAGCGATAATCGCTTCGGAAAGTCAATTGGTTACCGTAGCCATGAAACGGATCCGGATGGAAGATAAGAACGACGATATGTTAAAGCACATTCTCCGTCCAGGTGTACAATTATTACCCAACACCTCCGGCGTACGGGATGCCAAGGAAGCCATTTTTGCCGCTCAATTATCCCGGGAAGCTTTCGGTACCAACTGGCTGAAACTGGAAATTCATCCCGATCCCCGCTATCTGCTACCCGATCCGGTAGAAACCCTGAAAGCCACCGAAGAACTGGCTAAGCTGGGGTTTATTGTACTTCCTTACTGTCAGGCCGACCCGGTATTGTGTAAACGTCTGGAAGATGCCGGAGCCGCAACGGTGATGCCTTTAGGAGCACCTATCGGTACGAATCAGGGGTTACAAACCCGTGAATTTTTACGTATCATCATCGAACAAAGCAATATTCCGGTAGTCGTAGATGCCGGTATCGGTGCTCCCAGCCATGCTGCAGAAGCGATGGAATTAGGAGCAGATGCAGTACTTGTAAACACAGCGATAGCCGTCGCAGGCAATCCGGTGGAAATGGCCAAAGCTTTTAAGGTAGCCGTCGAAGCCGGACGGATGGCTTATGAGGCCGGACTAGCCGGAAAAAGTATCGCTGCCGAAGCAAGCAGTCCTCTGACCGCTTTCTTGAAATAAACAGACAATCCGATTTAATTTTAATAATATGTTTTCGGAAGAACTTGAAAAATATTCCTGGGAAGAAACGACCCGGGAAATCTACTCTAAAACAGCCGCCGATGTAGAACTGGCTTTAAGTAAAAGCCAGTTGGCCATCGACGATTTTATGGCCCTGATTTCTCCGGCTGCAGAGAAATACCTGGAACCGATGGCCGCATTAAGCCAAAAATATACCTTACAAAGATTCGGGAAAACCATATCGATGTATATCCCCTTGTATATCACTAATTCGTGTACAAATTTCTGTGTCTATTGCGGATTCAATCACAACAATCCCCTCAAACGGGTCATCCTCAATGAGGAAGAGATTCTCAATGAATTGCATGCTATCAAAAAACTGGGAAATTTTGAAAATTTATTGATCGTTACAGGGGAGAATCCGAAGGAGGCCGGTGTCGACTATCTGGAACGCGCATTGCAGTTGGCCCATCCTCTTTTTGCTAACCTTTCTATTGAAGTAATGCCTCTGAAAGCGGAAGATTATAAACGTCTTACGCATTCAGGATTAAATGGAGTGGTTTGTTTTCAGGAGACCTATAACCGGGCACGCTATAACGTTTATCATCCGAAAGGCATGAAATCCAAATTCGACTGGCGGGTCAACGGTTTCGACCGTATGGGGCAAGCCCATGTACACAAAATCGGTTTGGGAGTTTTAATCGGTCTGGAGGAATGGCGTACGGATGTAACTATGATGGCCCGCCACCTGCGTTACCTGCAAAAACATTACTGGCAAACCAAATACAGCGTCAATTTTCCACGGATGCGTCCTTCGGAAGGCCATTTCCAGCCTAATGTTATCCTGGAGGACCGTGCCTTGGCCCAATTGATCTTCGCTTTCCGTATATTCGACCATGATGTCGATATCTCGATTTCTACCCGGGAAGGGGCCGAGTTCCGCAATAATATGCTCCCTTTGGGTATTACTTCCCTGAGTGCCGGATCGAAAACCGAACCCGGAGGGTATTTCACTTATCCTCAGGCTCTGGAACAATTCCACATCAGTGACGAACGCACTCCTGAGGAAGTTGCCGACAGTATACGTCAAAAAGGATACGAACCGGTATGGAAAGACTGGGACGGATGGATGTAATTCAACCGGAATTACATCCCCAATACCAGATAAATAATCGACTATGGGAGAAAAAGAACGCTATGCCAGGCATTTGATTTTGGAAGAAATCGGAGAGCCTGGACAAGAAAAATTGAAACGGGCGAAAGTATTGGTTGTAGGAGCCGGCGGATTAGGTTCCCCCGTCTTACTCTATTTGACTGCTGCCGGAATCGGCCGGATCGGTATACTCGACAATGATATAGTCTCGGAGAGTAATCTTCAACGTCAGATTCTCTACGATACCCAATGTTTAGGAGCCCTGAAGGTCGAAGTCGCTGCCCGGAAGCTTCAGGCTTTAAATCCCTATACAACTATTGTACCCTACGCTCAGCGGCTGACTTCGGAAAACACTTTTATCATCGCTGAATACGATCTGGTAATAGACGCAACCGATAATCTGCCTTCCCGTTACCTGATCGACGAAGCCTGCGTCCGATACGGTAAACCGTTCGTTTATGGAAGTATTTGTGAGTTTAAAGGTCAGGTTTCCGTTTTTAATTACCAGGGAGGTCCTACTTACCGTGACCTTTACGAATACCATGATGCTATCGCTGAGTTTCAGCAACCACAAGGCGTCATCGGCGCATTACCGGGAGTCGTCGGTTCGATCCAGGCTAATGAAGCCATCAAGCTTATCCTGGGAAGCCAGGATACTCTTTCCGGCAAATTACTGCTGATCGATCTGTTGAAAGGCAGTTTCCAAACCATGAACTTTATAAACTAAAAAAGGGACTTGTTTCCAAGCCCCTTTTCTCCCCTTTTCTCAAGTATTATTTCATATATAACTTCAGTTCGACAGGTTGTTCGCCCAGTTTTACCTCCACTTCCTTCATCTTTCCGGCTTCATTTGCATATTTCACCGTATAGGTTTGATTTTTCTCTAACATAAAGGTGAGCACATCATTCATATCCTGAGTCGGTCCGGCAGTACGCCCGCCTCCCATTTGCAATTTACCGCAAAAAATATCCAGATTGGCAGCCACCCGGTCCTCCGAGTTCTGTACACAGGCATTATCTGTAAACATCATAATTCTCAACGGAACATGGTTACCATCCGCAGAGATCGTTTCCAGATGCGATTTATATAGATCGGTATAGAAATCAGTTACATTCGCAGCAGGTACATAACGAATATTCTCATCCCATACCAAAGGGAAATAGGTTCCGGTCGGTTTAAACGAAGAAGCATAAATAGCTTTCTGCTGATCGTTTTTTACCGCTTTCCCGGCATCGGCAAAAAACCAGGCATTGTTCAGTTGACCGGGAAAATAAAATTCCGTAAAATACCAGTTTCCGTCTGCCCAAACCTCGGTCCAGTTATGATTGCCCCGTTCGTCGTGCCAATTGGGAGTACCGGCCACCCGTGAAGGAATTCCGACAGCCCGGAAAGCATCCGTCAGCAAGATCGATAATCCGGTACAGGAAGCCATATGCTGCCGCATGGATTCGAACGGACTCTGATCCGGTTTTTCACGTTTGGTATTATAATCGACCAATACTTCATCCCGGACATTCCGGTTGACCGAATCGATGGCTTCAAAAATCGTCTTACAATGCTGTACATACTTCCCGAAACGTTCGTAAAATTCCTTTCTCCACCCTTCACGGGTTTCATTCAGGCTGACATAAGGCAGTACATCATTCAGAAAAACAGTATCGGGAATCTCTCTGGCCCAAACGTATTTTTCACGAGCCTGATAAGCATAGGCTGTATTCTCCAATAAAAAATCCGCTGTCAATTCCTTTAAATCTCTTTCCGGCATATAAGCAATCAGGAAAGCCATCCCTTCCTTTTGGTTATCAGGAGCATTTTTCAATGCCGCTGTCAATTCGGTTGCATTATCCCCGGCTTTTACCAATGCCTGATCCAACAAGGCATGATATTTCTCAGGAATACCTGCATATTTATTCTCCGTACAAGCTAACAGACAGAGCATAAACAACCCTAGTACACACTTCATATTTTGTAACATCGAAATTTATTTATGATCACTAAAATATTTCATAAACTGTGCTCTCTCATAGCGGGCAGCATTACCTGCATCGGCATAGGATAATCTTCCCCGGAATTCATCTATCGACTCAAAGCCTTTTTTATCCATCCAGCTATTCAAAAAATGATTCATCGTACGGATCGTACCGATTCCCTGTTCATACATAGCCGAACATACCTGCACAGTAGTCGCCCCCGCCAGTAAAAGCTTCACAACAGCTTCTCCATTATGAACACCTGTTGAAGAAGAAAGTTGCAAAAGTTTATCTTTCCCCGACAGAATTCCGGTCCAGCGCAAAGTTGTCCTCAAATCGGCCGGCATACTGAACACAGAAGCCGCTCCGACAGCTATCCGTTCGATATCGATATCCGGTTCGTAAAAGCGATTGAAAATAGTAACGGCATCCGCACCATAAGCTTTCAGCTTACTCACAAAAGCCGGCAAATTCGTAAAATAATGGCTGATCTTGACAATTACCGGAATTTTAACCACCTTTTTCACATGTTTAACGATATCGAAATACATGTTTTCAACCTCCACACTCTCAGCAAACTCATCCATCGGCAGGATAAAGGCATTCAACTCGAGCGCATCGGCACCGGCTTTTTCCAGTTCACTGGCAAAACTAATCCATTCCCCGTCCCGTAAGCAATTGATACTGGCGATAACAGGGATATTCACTTTATTTTTTACTGCTTTCACCAAATCGATATGTTGCTGGACAGTATTAGCCCGAATATAGTTCTGGATATAATCGGCACTTTCAGGATAACTATTATCGGTCAATGCTTTAGATGCATCCATATTTATTTGTTCTTCAAATATGGATTTCAACACTATAGCTCCGGCCCCGCTTAAAGCAATTTCTTCAATCTTACTGACCTCGGAAGTCAAACCACAGCTCCCGGCAATAATCGGACTCTTCAATTCCAATCCGATAAATTTTGTCTTCAAATTTACCATAATCTCTATCGTTTATTATTTATTGTTATAATCTCTGGCTCCAAAAACCGCACTTCCTACCCTCACCATCGTACTTCCTTCTTCAACAGCGATCGGATAATCCCCGGACATCCCCATGGACAATTCCTTAAAACTTTCTTCCTCCTGGAAATACGTCGCTTTCAACAACCCGAATATCCGGTGAAGTTCCCGGAATTCCTTTCGGATCTGTTCACGGTCTTCGGTATAGGTTGCGATCCCCATGACCCCGACAATCCGGATATGCTCCAACACTTTAAACTCATCACTTTCAAGCAGCCTGCACGCCTCCTCCCAATCCAGACCGGATTTAGTCTCTTCTTCAGCAATATGAAATTCCAGCAGACAATCGATCATACGTTCGTTTTTCAACGCTTCACGATCGATTTTTTGCAATAATTTCAGGCTATCCACGGAATGAATCAATTTCACAAAAGAAGCAATGTATTTTACATTCTTCTCT
>ERZ834769.1318-NODE-1318-length-22144-cov-4.385848_pt1 | contig 22144 bp, 20 predicted proteins | sample MGYA00519690_ERZ834769 | MGnify/ENA primary metagenome ERZ834769 (study PRJEB31850, sample SAMEA3708760) | human gut metagenome | biome: human gut; feature: human-associated habitat; material: faeces | place: China | collected 2014 ... | reverse complement strand
AACGCCAGGATGAACAGGTACGCCAGGGCCACGAACACGACCTCCCCCAGGACGGACGAGGGGTAATACGAAGCATTCTCATAGATCAGCCACTCACCGGCCAGGGCCAGCACAAACACGTCCAGGGGGATCCGGTCCAGCCAGGTCAGGTGGACGCCCTCATGGGCCGCCCAGTGTCCGGCGGAGGCCATGGAGAAGCCAAAGCACAGCAGCGTCAGCAGCAGAAACAGCACCGTCAGGAACACCGTCAGTCCGATGTGCTCCAGCAGCCATGTCATCACCAGATAGGAATAGCCGGGGAATTCATCCGCAGGCAGCAGGTCGGCGGCGATGGTCAGCTCCTCCTTCGTCCCGTCGGCAAAGATGAGCGTAAAGGTTCGCTGTGTGGAGTACAGCGGCTTGTCGCTGTCCGTCAGTTCAAAGTTTTCAAAGGTGATCTCTCTGGTATCCTTGTTAATGACCGCCAGATGGCAGTCGGTGTCCTCACGGGAGAAGCTTTCCGAGAAGGCGCGGGGCAGATCGTCCAGCACCTGCTGCTGTTCCTCGTCGGTGATGCCGCCGGTCGTGGTATCCGACGAGGTATCCGTGCTAGGCGTGTCATCCGCCAGCAAGCCGGCGTTGGCCATCGTGCCTCGCAGATAGTAGTAGGCGTTGTGAATGGCGCTGCTGCACTGTGATTCATACATCGTTTCCCGCATGTACGCGCCGCCATCCAGAAATACGTCGTAGCTGACCAGAATGCCGACGCCAAGGCCGCCCAGCACCGTCATGGTGCCGAACAGCAGCGTCAGGAAAAAGGACGTCAGCTTGGCCCATGTTTTATCCAGAAGTCGTTTCATGTGAGGGTTCCCTCCATTTTATAGCCCTTGCCCCAGACCACCTTGATGTACCGGGGCTCCGAGGGGTTGATCTCCAGCTTTTCCCGCAGATGCCGGATGTGCACGGCGATAGCGCCTGTGGCGTTCAGCGGCACGTCGTCCCACACCCGGCGGTAGATCTCGCTGGGGGAGAACACCGTCCCGGCATTCTGCATGAGGAAGCGGAGAATATCGTATTCTTTCGGTGTCAGCGCCACCGGGTCGCCGTCCACGGTGACGGCCTTGGCGTTGTCGTCCAGACAGATGCCGCCGATGACCAGCGTGCTGGGCCGCACCTGCCCGCCGCCCAGCTGCAAATACCGCCGCAGCTGGGAGCGTACCCGCGCCAGCATCTCCACCGGATTAAAGGGCTTGGTGATGTAGTCGTCCGCCCCTACGTTCAGGCCCAGCACCTTGTCGGTGTCCTCACCCTTGGCGGTCAGCAGGATCACCGGCACATTGCTGGTCTGCCGCAGCTGGGCCATGGCGGTCAGGCCGTCCATGACGGGCATCATGATATCCATGAGGATGAGGTGCACATCCTCACGGGCGGCCACGGACAGAGCCTCTTTGCCGTTGCCGGCGGACAGCACCCGGTAGCCCTCGGCCTTCAGGTATATTTCAAGGGCGGAAACGATATCCTTTTCGTCATCAACCACCAGAATCGTGTACATAGTGTGTCCTCCTGCGGCAGTAAGTTTGGTCTATCTCTATCATACCCCCTCCCGCCCGATTGCACAAGGTCAATTCTTGGCGGCAGGATAGGGCAGTGAGGACAGGTTCACGCTGTGGTGGATGGGCTTCCACTCCACCTTCATGAACAGCGCCGCCATGGAGATGGGCAGGTATGTCAGCATGAACAGCGGGAAGGTCAGGGTATAGGCGATCTTCTTCCACGCCGGGGCGTGGATACGCTTCCACTCGCTGGCCACGGTAATGCCGCCCAGCACCAGCAGCGTGGCAAGGATACTGCCCATGCACTCCAGCAGCGACCGCATGGCGAACCATACCCCGACGCCCTGCATCAGCCCCAGCACCGACAAGGTGATGTTGGCCAGCAGGCACAGCGCCGTCAGAATGAAGGCCGGCAGGATGGACATGGACATGTCGAAGCAGCTCCAGCTGCCCTTGGCCGCGCCCTTCAGCAGATCAGCGCCGTACCGGCGGAATACCTGAAGGTATCCCTTGGCCCAGCGCAGCCGCTGCCGCACGGACTGGCGGAAGCCGGTGGGCTGCTCGTCGTACAGCACGGCGTCCTCGCAGATGGCGATTTTTTCGCCCCGGAGAATGTGATACACAGAGAACTCGATATCCTCGGTCAGCAGATAAAACCGCCAGCCGTGGCTCTCGTCCAGCACCCGCTGGGAGAACAGAAAGCCCGTACCGCCCACGGCGGCGCTGCTGCCCAACCGGTTACGGGCACCGTTGAGGTAGCGGCTCTCCCGCAGGAACCACAGGGCGTAGCCTGCGCTGATCCAGTTGCCGCCGAAATTCTTGCTGTTGCGGTAGCTGGTGACGATCTGGTGGCCGTTGGAGAACATCTCGTTCATCCGCTCTGTGTAGTCCGGAGCCAGCAGGTTGTCGGCGTCAAACACGAAGTAGCCGTCAAAGCCCTCCGGATAGTCCGCACCGATGTTCTGGAGCAGGAAGTCCAGCGCGTAGCCCTTGCCCACGTTCAGCTGGTTGAACCGCTCATACACCACCGCGCCATGGGCGCGGGCAATGGCAGCGGTACGGTCGGTGCAGTTGTCCGCCGCCACGAATACCGTCACAAGAGACATGTCATAGGTCTGCGCCCGGAGACTGTCCAGCAGGCCGGAGATGACGTTCTCCTCGTTCCGGGCGGCGATCAGCACCGCGTAGCGGTGGGGTCTGTCCGGTGCGGTAAGGGGCTTGGGCTTTTTTGCCAGCACCAGCGGGATATAGAGGAACTGATAGGTATAGCAGATAAAAAACAGCGCCGAGATAACGGCGTTGATGGTGCGCAGCGTGGTCTCCATAAAGGCACGTCCTTTCTTCTCTTTCTGCCATCGATTGACAAGGGTCTGCCCTTGTCAATCGATGGCACCTTTATGGTAACAAACGCCGGATTAAGAAACAATCAGGGGGAGGTTTAAGGTTTTATTAAGACGCACCCCTTCCGAATAAAAAAAGAGGGGCCGAAGCCCCCTTTTTTCACCGATATCATCCGTCCCACGGATACCAGATCTCACCCTGTTCGGCCACGTACCAGATGCCGTCCCGTTCGCAGACCTGTCGCCATATTTTGTTGCACCGGCATCCCCAAAACGCAGGTCGAAGCAATTCCTATCTTCTCAAAAAGGGCTATGCTTTTTTGACAAGCTAACAGGAAACCCGCATGGTTTCCGGTGTCAAGCAGTTCTGTAACGCAGCTCTTACCCCATCAGGTGCTGGGCCAGTCCCACCACCGGCGGGATGGTCAGCACGGAGAGGGCGGTAAACACCGACACCACGCTGGAGGCCAGCCGGGTGTCGCGCTCGAATTTCTGGGCAAACATACTCAGCAGCGCGGCAGGCGGCGTGCTGGCGGCGATGACCGTCACCAGCGCCACGGCGCTGTCCACCCGCAGGGCATAGCACCCTCCCACCGTCAGCAGCGGGATCACCGCCAGACGCAGCACCAGCGCCGTCCAGGATCGGCGGTCGGCAAAGGCGTGGCGGAAATTGGCGTGGCTCAGCTGATAACCCACCACGATGGTAGGCAGCGGCGTATTCATGCTTGCCAGATAGTTCAGCGGCGTCATAACGATCTCCGGCAGGCTCACCGACAGCAGATACAGCACCATGGCCGCCGCCACGCTCAGCACGCCGGGATTCAGCAGGATAGACTTCAGCCGCAGCTTACTGGTGTCATGGGTAATCATATAAACGCCCATTGTCCACGTCAGCACCGTGAACACCACCACGTAGGCCGACCCGTAGAACACGCCGATGCTGCCCAGCAGCGCCGTCATCAACGGATAGCCCATAAAGCCGCAGTTGGAGAACACCGCGCCGAACCGCAGCACCCCGCAGGTGCCGTCCTTTCCCCGCAGCGCCGCGCAGGCCAGCAGAATGCTGACGGCATGCACCGCCACCGCCAGCAGCAGGCACACCAGAAAGTTATGCAGGTCTGCCGTGTCCTTCTCCCGCTGGAAGGCCACCACCATCATGGCGGGCGACACCGCGTACATCACCAGATTCGTCATGGCAAGGCTGCCCTTGTCCCCCATCAGCTTGGCCTTACCCAGGGCAAAGCCCACCGCCATCAAAGCAAACAGGATCAGCACCTGCTCGCCCACCGTCAGAAAAGAACCGATCATTTTTCTTTGCTCCTCTTGTCAAAATACCCGGACGTAGCAAAGGCCACCACCAGCAGTCCCACCACGGCGGCAGCCGCGTTGAACAGCAGCATGGCGTTCACGTCCACCCGATCCACCAGCGTGCCGCTGACGGCGGTCATCACCGCCGGGCCCACGCCGTTGGAGAAAATGTGAATCAGGCCCTGTCCCTTGGCCTGATTGGCGGCGTCCAGCGTCTCCGCCGCGTAGTACACGGTGGCAGGCAGGAACACGCCGAACTCGAAAAATTGCAGCGCCGCCGACACGTACAGCAGCGTCGGCGTCCTGGCCAGCAGAAACAGCACGTCCTTGGCCACAAAGGCGGCGGCGCATAGCAAAAACATGCCCCGCAGGGACAGCTTCTGCCGCATCCGGGAGAACAGCGTCATGGCGGGCAGCTCCATAAAGGCGGACACCGCCAGCACCACGCCCATCAGACTCTCTCCCGCGCCCACCTTGTCCACAATGTGTATCATATAGGTGTTGCAGGCGTTGTGGCCGCCCTGCAAAAGCGCGCAGCCCATCAGCATCACCGGAAAGGCCGGATACTTCTTCAGCAGCGCCCACAGCCCCAGCACCTTGGGCGGCTCTTCCTCCTGCGCCGCCGGAACAGGCGGCAGCGGATAGCGGAACGTCCAGACGGCGATGATCTGCAGCACCAGCGCCGCCAGCAGCACCGGCAGGATCACCGTCGGCGCACGCTTTTCCAGCACGAAGCCCAGCACCAGCGCCACGATGGCGTAGGTGGTGGAGCCGGTGCCCCGGCCGAGGCCGTAGTTGACGTTGACGCCCCGCAGGTGATACTCCATCACCATGCTGTTGAAAAACGGCGAGGTGCTCACCAGCAGTACGCCGATCACGGCGTAGGCCGCCACCAGCACCGTCTTGCTGCCGGTACTCACCGTCATGACCACTGCCGCCGCCAGCGTCAGCAGCGACAGCACCAGCGCCAGACGGCGGCTGGTCCACCGGCTGTCCGCGTCCGACAGGGCGGCCAGCGCCGGCTGGAGCAGCAGCGGCAGCACCAGCGCCAGCGACGTGACCACGCCCAGCGTGCTGTTGCTCAGCCCCAGATGCAGCAGCAGCACCGGCCCAAAGCCCCAGATGGCCGAGAACCCGGCGAAATAGCTGCCCTGCATGGCGGCGTGATGGATATCCACTTTTCTGGCAAGCTTGTCCATGGCGCTCCTCCGCTGCGAAACATGTTAAATAGGTGTGAACATGCTCCAGTCTATCACAAAAGTAAAAACTGTCAAGACCGGAGGTTGTGTTTTGCCGGGAAATAGACTATAATAAGATATTCTGTGAAATCTGACCCCACAAGGAGGCCGACCATGAAACTGATGGTTCTTGACGGCAACAGCATCATCAACCGCGCCTTTTACGGCGTGAAGCCCCTGACCACACGGGACGGGCTGTATACCAACGCCATTTTCGGCTTTCTGAACATGCTCCAGCGCTTCGTGGACGAGGAACAGCCGGAGGCGCTGTGTGTGGCCTTTGACCGGAAGGAGCCCACCTTCCGCCACGAGGCCGACGCCAATTACAAGGCCACTCGCAAGGGCATGCCCGAGGAGCTTGCCCAGCAGATGCCGGTGATGAAGCAGGTGCTGTGCGCCATGTCCATCCCCTGCTACGAAATGGTGGGCTACGAGGCCGACGACCTGCTGGGCACCATCTCCCGCCGCTGCGAAAAGCGGGGCTGGGAGTGCGTCATCGTCACCGGCGACCGGGACAGCCTGCAGCTCATCACCGACCGTACCCGCGTGAAGCTGGTGACCTCCCGCATGGGCCAGACCTCCACCACCGACATGACCCCCGCCCTGTTCCGGGAGCAGTACGGCTTCGACCCCATCCATATGATCGACCTGAAGGCCCTGATGGGCGACAGCAGCGACAACATTCCCGGCGTGCCGGGCATCGGCGAAAAGACCGCCACGGCGCTGGTGCAGCACTACGGCAGCATCGACGCGCTGTACGCCGCCATGCCGGACGTGGAGGCCAAGCCCGCCGCTCTGCGGAAGCTGGCGGAGGGCGAGGAATCCGCCCGCCGCAGCTACTGGCTGGCCACCATCGTCACCGACGCGCCGCTGGAGTTCGACCCGGAGGACGCCCTGCGCCAACCCTACCGGCCGGAGCTGTACGACCTGTTCATGAAGCTGGAATTCACCAAGCTTATCAAGAAATACGACCTGACCCCTGTCGCTCCCACACCGGAACCGGCCGCCCCTGTCCATGACGAGGACTATTCCGTCATGATCGAGGTGCCCCAGACCGATGACGACGCGGCGCGGCTCCTTGCCCAGTGGCGCAGCGTGCCCCACGTGACAGTATACGGACTGGACGATCTTCGGGCGCTGGCGGTGGAATGTGAGATCGACGACCACCACGGCCTGACGGTCATCCTGCGGACTGACCGGTTCGACGGCGACTGGGACGCTTTGCTGCGCGGCCTGTTCTCCGCCGATATCCCCAAGGTGGCCCACAACGTAAAGGACATGACCTACGCCCTGCTGGAGCGCGGCCTGCCTGCCGAGGGCTTTATCTTCGACACAGCGCTGGCTGCCTACCTGCTGGACGCCACCGCCGGAGGATACGACCTCCAGCGGCTGTTTGTGGCCTACTGCGGCGCGGAGCTGCCCGCCCCGGCCCACCTGGCCAGGGACGCCTTCGCCCCACTCAGCGACGCCGCCACGGAGGAAGCCGCCCTGTGCAGCTATACCAGCGCCGTTTCCGCCCTGTATGAGATTTTGCCCGGCAAGCTGGAGGAGCTGAACCTGACGGCGCTGCTCCATGAAATGGAGCTGCCCCTGTGCCGGGTGCTGGCGGAGATGGAGCTGGCGGGCTTCCGCATCGACGAATGCGCGCTGGCGCAGTTCGGCATCGACCTGCATGAGCGTATCGTGAAGCTGGAGCAGTCCATTTACGACATGGCGGGCGAGAAGTTCAACATCAACTCCCCCAGACAGCTGGGGATCATCCTCTTTGACAAATTGCAGCTGCCCCACGGCAAGAAAACGAAAACCGGCTGGTCCACCAACGCCGAGGTGCTGGAGAAGCTGCGGTACGAAGCGCCCATCGTCAGCAGCGTGCTGGAGTACCGGCAGTACACGAAGCTGAAATCCACCTACGCCGACGGTCTGCTGCGGGCGGTGTCGCCAGACAGCCGGGTGCGCACCCGGTTCCAGATGACCGCCACAGCCACGGGCCGTCTCAGCTCCACGGAGCCGAATCTGCAGAACATCCCCACCCGCACCCAACTGGGCAGCGAAATTCGCCGCCTGTTCGTGGCGGAGGATGGCAATGTGCTGGTGGACGCGGACTACTCCCAGATCGAGCTGCGGCTGCTGGCCCACATGGCGGGCGACGAAGCCATGCAGCAGGCCTTCCTGTCCGGTGCGGACTTCCACACCGTCACGGCAGCCAAGGTGTTCCACGTGCCGGAAGCGGAGGTGACCCACGAGATGCGTTCCCGGGCCAAGGCGGTGAACTTCGGCATCGTGTACGGCATGTCCGCCTTCTCCCTCAGTCAGGATATCCACGTGACGGTGGCGGAAGCCAAGGACTACATGGAGCGCTACTTCGCCACCTACCCCGGCGTGAAGCAGTACATGACCGATATCGTGGCGCTGGCCAAGGAGCAGGGCTATGTGGAGACGCTGTACCACCGCCGCCGGGCGCTGCCGGAAATCAAGTCGTCCAACTTTATCCAGCGCTCCTTCGGTGAGCGGGTGGCGCTGAACATGCCCATTCAGGGCACGGCGGCGGACGTGATGAAACTGGCCATGATCCGGGTCTATGACCGCCTGCGGCGTGAAAATTTGCAGGCCAAACTCATCATGCAGGTACACGACGAGCTGATCGTGGAGTGTCCGGAAGCGGAGCGGGAAACCGTGGAAACGCTGCTGCGACAGGAGATGGAGCAAGTGGCGGCGTTGTCCGTCCCTCTGATCGCCGAGGCTCACAGCGGTAAAAACTGGCTGGAAGCAAAAGGATAAGGAAAAGCTATGGAAAAAATACACATATCGATCGTGCCCATGAACGCCGATCATCTGGACGAGATCGCGGCGCTGGAGCGGGTGTGCTTCTCCCGCCCGTGGTCGCGGAACATGCTGGCCGAGGAGCTAGAGAACCAGTGCGCCGCCTTCCTGACGGCGCTGGATGCCGCCACGGGAAAGGTGGTGGGCTACGCGGGGCTGCTGGTGGCGGCGGACGAGGGCTACATCACCAACGTGGCGGTGTTCCCGGAATACCGCCGTCAGGGCATCGCCGCCAAGCTTTTGAAGGTGTTCTGCGATTTCGCGGCGGGCCGGCATCTGGCGTTCCTGACGCTGGAGGTGCGGCCCAGCAACACCGCCGCCATCGCCCTCTACCAGTCCTTCGGCTTTACGGAGCGGGGACGGCGGCGCAACTACTACGACCTGCCGAAGGAGGACGCCCTCATTCTGACGCGGGACTTTGAGGAGGCGAACGCATGAACATACTGGCTTTTGAATCCTCCTGCGACGAGACCGCCGTGGCGGTGGTGCGGGATGGCCGCCATCTACTGGCCGACGCCATTCTCTCCCAGGCGGACATGCACGCCCTGTACGGCGGCGTGGTGCCGGAGATCGCGTCCCGCAAGCATGTGGAGGCCATCGCCGGACTGACGGATCAGGCGCTGCGCGACGCGGGACTGACAAAGCGGGATATTGACGCGGTGGCCGTCACTTACGCGCCGGGCCTGATCGGCGCGGTGCTGGTGGGCGTCAGCTTCGCCAAATCCGCCGCGTGGGCGCTGGGCGTTCCGCTGATCCCGGTGCACCATGTGCGGGGTCACATCGCTGCCAACTATCTGGCCTTTCCGGAGCTGGAGCCGCCGTTTCTGGCGCTGGCCATCTCCGGCGGCAATACGCTGATCGTGGATGTGGCGGACTACACCGACATGCAGGTTCTGGGCGCTACCCGTGACGATGCGGCAGGCGAGTGCTTCGACAAGGCCGCCCGTGTGCTGGGTCTCCCCTACCCCGGCGGCAAGCCCATGGATCAGCTGGCTCAACAGTCGGCGGGCGGCGTGTACGCCCTGCCCCGTGCCCATGTGGACGGTGCGCCGCTGGACATGAGCTTTTCCGGGCTGAAAACCGCCGTGGTGAATCTGGCCCACAACGCCCAGCAGAAGGGTGAGCCGCTGGACGAGCCCGCCCTGGCCCGGGACTTCGCCCAGGCCGTCAGTGACGAGTTGACGGAGCGCGCGGCGCTGGCGCTGGAGCAGACGGGCCGCAAGGTGCTGGTGGCAGCGGGCGGCGTGGCCGCCAACTCCATCATCCGCGCCGACCTGCAAAGGCTGTGCGAAAAGCGTGGCGTGAAGCTGTATCTCCCCCCGCTGAAATGGTGCGGTGACAACGGCGCCATGATCGGCGCGCAGGGGTATTACGAGTACATGGCTGGCGTCCGGGGCGACATGACCCTTAATGGCTACGCCACCATGGAACTGGACAAGGTGGTTTTTTGAGGATATTGCGGATTTCCGCACGTCCAAGCGGCGGCCTGAGGGCAGGCCGCCCTACGCACGTCCACAAAAGCGCTTGACATTAAAAAAGGCTCTGGCCGTTGGCCAGAGCCTTTTTTACTCATTCATACACATCCACATACGTGCCGTCTCGGTACACCTGCACGGCGGTGATCCCCTCCAGCGACCGCAGGGACGTGACGATGCCACGCAGCATCTGCTCCACCGTGTCGGCGTCCACCGCGTCCAGCTCCTCCGACGGGAGGTTCAGCTGACACACGCCGTCCTCCACGCGGGCGGTGATGCCTGTGACCCCCTCTGGGATCAGGGCCTGCAGGCCGTCCTCCGTGGGGCCATCCATCAGCGCCGCGATCACCACGTCCGCCGTGGACTGTCCCTCGTACTGGGGCAGCAGCCGCTCCTCCGGCGTCAGCGTGCCGTCGGCGTCGGGGAAATACAGCTGGGCCGTCAGCATCCGCACCACGTCGTCCATAGAGGTCAGCAGCACGTCACTGGCCAGAAACAGGTTGCTGTCCCGATAGGCCAGCTCCTGCCCGTTGACGGTGATACGCACGGCATATACGCCCTCCAGCTGGGTCAGCGACAGCGCCACGCAGTAGTCGGCGATGGTCAGCGCCATGCCGCTGAGCTGGCTGTAGCTGCCGGAGAAATCCACCCACGCGGTACCGCCCTTTACCTCCACGGAATGCAGCGATGTGCCTGACGGAACAGGGCTCTGGAAGCGCTCCTCCTGACAGCCGCCCATCAGCAGCGCCAGCACGGCTTCCGCCTGTGCCGCCCTGTCCTCCTGGGGCAGCGTGTCCCAATCGACGGTGACGCTGCTGATGGCGTCGCCGCCGGGATGCTCCTCCAGCGGCACGGGATAGTACAGCCGCAGGCCGTCTCCCTCGCCGTTCTGCGCCGCGCCGCAGCCTGCCAGCAGGCACAGCGCCAGCATCAGCGCCGCAAGGCGCGTGATCCCCCGTCTCATTGGCCGTCACCGCCTTCCTTTGCTGCGCGGGGCAGGCGCACCGTGAACACCGTGCCGCCGCCCTGACGGGCCGCGGCGGTGATGCTGCCGCCCCGGTTCTCCACCGTGTCCTTCACGATGGACAACCCCAGTCCCGTACCGCCGATGGCACGGGAGCGCATCTTGTCCACCCGGTAGAACCGCTCGAAAATATGGGGCAGGTCGTCCTCCGGAATGCCGATGCCGTTGTCCTCCACCGTCAGCACCACCCAGTCGCCGTCTGTTGCGGCGGCAGCGTGGACGAAGCCGTCGGTGCCGGAGTATTTGATGCCGTTGTCCATCAGGTTATAGAGGATCTGATGCACGTCGTCCTCCGTGGCCAGCGCCACCGCCTGAGGCTCCGCCTCGTAGGACAGCGTGACGTTCTTCTCCCGCGCCAGCACCGCCAGCATCCGGGCCACCCGCTCCAGCACCGGCGCTACCGGCACCGGCGTCACCGGCGGCACAGCGCCGCTGTCCAGCCGGGTCAGCCGCAGCAGGTTTTCTGTGATGCGGGTCAGCCGCTCGGCCTCGCGGCCGATGTCGCCCACGAATTCGCGGGTGGTGTCCGCGTCCATATCCCCGGTCTGCAAGATGGAGTCCGTCAGCAGCCGGATGCCCGCCAGCGGCGTTTTCAGCTCGTGGCTGGCGTCGGACACGAACCGCCGCCGGGCATCCTCGGTGGTCTGCAGGCGGTCGGTCAGGCTATTGAACTCCGCCGCGATCTGGCCGATCTCGTCGCTGCCCTTCACAGCGGCGCGGTGGCTGTAGGCGCCCTCCCGCACCTTGCGGATGGCGGACAGCAGATCGGTGATCTGGGCCGTCAGGATCCGGCTCAGCAGCACGGAAAGACCCAGCACCGCCAGCGCGATGAGAATGGAGATCTTCATCAGGTTGGACTGGAAGCTTTTGAGAATATCCGCCTGCTTGGTGTCGTACTCATACGTATACACCGCGCCCACGATCTGGTTGTGATACACCACCGGCGAGGCCATGCGGCTGAGGAACGCGGTGGAGTCATAGTTGCAGTAGAAGGCGTCATAGCCCTCCAGCGCCTGTACGATCTCGGTGTAAAAGGCGTACAGCCCCACCGCGCCGTTCTCCTCGCGGGTGTCGTACAGGATGCGGCCCGCCGTGTCCGTCACCAGAATGCGGGACACACCCGTCTCCCGCATGGAGGTCAGCGCCTTGGACACGTTTTCCTCGTCCAGCTGCTTCAGACCGCTCAGCGATGCCTCGATCAGCTTCACGGAGCTTTTCATGGACGTCTCCTTGGACTGGAACACCATGGTCTGGGATTGCAGCAGCGGATAGGTGTTCAGCAGCACCAGCACCGCGGCGATCACCAGAATATAGCTGACGCCAAACTTAAACTGTAGGCTGGTTTTCCCCCTGAAAATAGTAACCCACTCCCCACTTGGTCATGATATAGGCCGGCTCTGCCGGCACACGCTCCAGCTTCTCCCGCAGGCGGCGCACATGCACGTCCACCGTGCGGTAATCTCCGGCGTAGGAATAGCCCCACACCAGATCCATCAGGCTCTCCCGGCTGTAGACCCGCCGGGGATTCTTCATCAGTAACTCCAGCAGGTCATATTCCTTGGCGGTCAGGTCGATGGTCTTGCCGTCCCGGATGGCCACGCGCTGCTGGGTGTCCAGACTCAGGTCGCCCACCGTCAGCAGGGTACGCACCGCGTCGGAGCGTCCCGCGCTGCGCTTCAGCAGCGCCCGGATACGGGCCTTCAGCTCCAGAATGTTAAAGGGCTTCGTCACATAGTCGTCCGCCCCGCAGGCAAAGCCCATCAGCTTGTCCGCATCCTCGCTGCGGGCGGTCAGCATGATGATGGGCACGTCGGAAAACTCCCGGATCTTCATGCACGCCTCGGTGCCCGACAGCACTGGCATCATCAGATCCAGAATGATCAGGTCGAAGCTCTCCTTCTTCGCCAGCTCCACGGCGGCTTCGCCATCATAGGCGGCGGTGACCTCATAGCCCTCGTTCTCCAGATTGAACGTGATGCCCTTTACCAACAGCTTCTCGTCGTCCACCACTAATATTTTCATGGCGCCACCTCCTGAAAAAATGTTTACAATTGGTATCTCCCTCCCCGTTGACGGGAGGAAACATGTCGTTTATAATAATAAGTTAGATACTGCTCGCGGATCGCTCACCGTTCCGCGTCCCGACATACGATGCCCACCCTATTATAGCACATATGGAGAAAAAGTCATTATGAAATTCCGCCGTTTTTGCACCGTTTTTCTGCTGATGACCCTGCTGCTGACGCAGCTCTGGCCCGTTACTGCCTACGCCGTGGAGGATATCCAGCTGGACGCCAAGGCCGCCCTGCTGGTGGACGGCGCCACCGGCACCGTGCTGCTGGATCAGGACGCCCACACCAAGCAGTACCCCGCCAGCATCACCAAGGTGATGACGGCGCTGCTGGTGTTCGAAGCCATCGACCGGGGCGAGCTGCGGCTCAGCGACTCCATCACCGCCAGCGCCAACAGCGTGGCGGGCCTGCCGGACGACGCCAGCACCGCCGACATTGTGGCCGGTGAAACGCTGACGGTGGAGCAGCTGCTGTACTGCCTGCTGGTGGTGTCCGCCAACGAGGTGAGCAACATTCTGGCCGAGGCCGTCAGCGGCAGCGTCACCGCCTTTGTGGCGCTGATGAACCAGCGGGCACAGGAGCTGGGCTGCGAAAACACCCATTTCGTCAACACCTCCGGCCTGCCGGATAACGAGCATTACACCACCGCGTGGGATATCTATCTGTTCACCCGCGAGGCCATGAAGTACGACGAGTTCATGACCATCGTCAACACCAAAGCCTACGACGTGCCCGCCACCAACAAGAGCGAAGCCCGCGAGCTTCACAGCACCAACTATCTGATCTCCAACTGGCGGGCCACCGGGTATCTCTACAGCGGTGCGCAGGGTATCAAGACCGGCTCCACCGACGCGGCGGGCTACTGTCTGGTATCCTCCGCCGTCCGGACTGACCGCCAGCTGATCTCCGTGGTGCTGGGTGCCCGGCTGATGACCGACAGCGACGGCAGCTATAAGGTGGGCAGCTTTACCGAGACCGCCCGCCTGTTTGACTGGGGCTTTGACAACTTCACCACCAAGACCGTGCTGACCGAGGACGAGATGATCCAGGAGGTGCCGGTGGCGCTCAGCAAGGAGACTGCGCAGGTGGCCGTCCACCCGGCCTACACCGCCGAGGCGGTGCTGCCCGACGATCTGGAGCCGGAGGATCTGCTGCGCACCGTCACGCTGGACGCCGATGTGGTAGACGCACCGGTCAGCGCAGGACAGCAACTGGGCACCATCACCCTCAGCTACGGCGACGTGGACTACGCCACCGTGCCGCTGCTGGCGGTGGCGGATGTGAACGCCAGCCGCTTCCTGATCGTCAAGCACGCCCTGAAGGAATTCTTCTCCCGCACCATTGTGAAGGTGCTGGTAGTGGTGCTGGTCATTTTGGTTGTGCTGGTGCTGCTATTCGGCAAGACCGTCATGCGCCGCCGCCGTTACGGCAGCGGCCGTGGCCGGCGGAGACGGCACCGCAGCTACCGGGGCCGCCGGTTCTGATGCCTATGAACATACTCTATCAGGATAAATACCTTGTGGTGGCCGTCAAGCCGGTGGGGGTGCTGTCGGAGGACGATCCCAAGGCCGCCTGCATGCCCGCCCTGCTGCGGGAGCATTACCGGGCGCTGGGGGAAAAGGACTACATCGCCACCGTACACCGGCTGGATCGCGTTACCGGCGGGGTAATGGTATTCTCCCGCCGGAAGGAGATCACCGGCAAGCTGACCGCCGCCGTGGCGGCCCACCAGATCACCAAGGAGTATCTGGCGGTGCTGCGGGGCCATCCGGAAAAGGACAGCGACACCCTGACCGACCTCCTGTTCCGGGACGCCGCCCACAACAAGAGCTATGTGGTGCAGCGAATGCGCAAGGGCGTGCGGGAAGCCACGCTGGATTATACCGTGCTGGACAAGACCGACGCCCTGACGCTGGTAAAAGTCCGGCTCCACACAGGCCGCACCCATCAGATCCGGGTGCAGTTCTCCCACCGGGGACTTCCCCTGCTGGGCGATATCCGCTACGGCAGCAAGGCGGACTGCTCCGCCGCCCTGTGGTCGTACCGTCTGGCTTTCACCCACCCCGTCACCGGCGAAGCGGTGGACGTGACCTGTCCCCCGCCGTGTGAATTCCCGTGGGATCAATTCAATATTAAAAAAGCGGAATGACCTTTGTCATTCCGCTTTTATTTATTCCGCCTTTTTCAGCGCCTCGGTCAATGCCTTGGCCAGCTGGTCGGGACAGGAGGTAGGCTTTCCGCCGCAGGAGATGCCCTGCATCCGCTCGATGGCGTCGGTGGCCTTCATGCCCACCACCAGACGGGAGATGCCCTGCAAATTGCCGCTGCATCCACCCTCCACCTTCACGTCCTTGATGACGCCGTCCTCCAGCTCCACCGTCATGCGGCGGGAGCAAACGCCGCGAGGCGTAAACGTATAAGTCATGATCCGTTCTCCTTTCTCACCGCTCCGGCACCGGCAGGATCAGCACGTCCTTCCTACGCCGCAGCGCGTATTCAATGGTATAGCGGGTGCCGCCGGGACTTCCGTCATGGACGGCCAGCAGCAGACTGCTGTGATCCACCATGTAGCGGTTGCGCCGGTGCATGCAGCCGGGGTCGTACTTCTCCTGCACCACCGTGCGGTAGTTGCACAGCTCTAGCAGATCCCGATACCGCTCCTGCTGTGCCGCCGTCCAGCCGTCGCTCTGGCTCAGGCAGGGAATGGCGGCCTCCAGCGTGATATCCTGCACCCGGCGGCGCAGCTGCAGCACCTCCTCGCAGAAGTAGGTGTCGCAGCCACGGGCCATGCCGCAGATGAAATGGCGGTAGCCGTCGGCATAGGCCTTTTCCACCATCTGGCGGATGGCGTCCTTCAGCGCCAGACACCGCTCGTCCCGTTCGTTGTCGCCCCACGGCAGCTTCTCCGGCCGATGCCCGGAAAAGCTGCAGCTGATCTGCGGCGCACGCATCCGCGCTCCCTCCCCTCATGGTTGGGATACCCGGCCGGAGCTTCCGGCCGGGTATCGTGTCATTGGTTTCTCTTACCAGCCGTCGGTACCGTGGCCGGGCACAAAGTCCCCGTTGCCGCCGGTGCCGTCGTCTGTTCCGTCGCCGGTGCTGTCATCGGCATTCGGGTCATCGGACGTGTCGTCATCGCCCCAACCGGGAGGTGTGGAGTTCTCGTCCCCGCCGATGGCGTTGCCCCAGTGGACATACTCGCTGTCCTCGGCGATGATGTCGGGGAAGTTGGCGAAGTAGTCGCGGTAGTAGTTCAGCATACTGCTGCCATCATGCATGGTGCACAGCTCGGTGGGCTGATTGTCCACCGCCACCCACTCGTAGCGGACACGGCTGCCGCGAGGATCCTGCTCGCACAGGTTGCTGGCCAGCATGCCGCTGTCGGCGCAGACCGTCACCTGCACCAGATCGCTGCTGGAGAAGAAGTTCTTGTTCTCCAGTCCCGCGTGGATCTGGGACATGACCTTGTTCCACAGAATGGCCGCCGGGTTGACGCCGCCGGAGGATACCCGGCTGTTACTCTCGTAGCCCACCCAGCAGGCGCCCACATAGTAGGGGCTGTAGCCCACGAAGTAGCGATCCCGCAGGTCGTTGGTGGTACCGGTCTTACCGGCCAGCGTCATGCCGCTGAAGTTGGCGCTGCTGCCGGTGCCGCCGTTGACCACGTCGTGGAGGATGCTGTTCATCAGCGCGGCGGTGCTGGCCTTCATGGCCACATTGGACTGGATCTCATTCTCCAAAATCACGTTGCCGTTGCTGTCCTCCACACGGGTGAAGGTACGGGGACGGGTATAGATGCCCTCGTTGACAAAAGCGCCGTAGGCCGCCGCCATCTCCTCGGTGGTGACGCCGCGGGCGTAACCGCCCAGCGCCATAGCGCCCACCTGCTCGCTGTCGGCCTGCGTCAGCGTGGTGAAGCCCAGACGGCTGGTCATGAAGTCATAGGACTCCCACGTGCCCAGCATCATGTTCACCCGCACGGCGCAGGTGTTCAGAGACTGCACCAGCGCACGGCGCAGCGTCACCAGACCCTGGAACCGTCCGTTGTCGTTCTTGGGATAGGCGCTGTCGTTCAGTTCCAGCACCGGATAGTCGTCGATGGTGGACGCGCCGGTGATGATGCCCTGATCCAGAGCGGGCGCGTAGGTGCTGATGGGCTTGGCGGCGGAGCCGCAGGGCCGCACGGAGGTGGCCCAGTTCCAGCCGCGGTCAGCGGTCTTTTGGCCGGTGCCGCCCACCATGGCCACTATATAGCCGGTATAGGGATCGATAATGGTGATGGCGCCTTGCAGCTGCTCAGTCTCACCCTTGCTGTTGGTGCGGGTATAGGGGGTATTGCTGAGATCGGTGAACACGCTCTCGGCGATCTTTTGATACTCGTAGTTCTGGGTGGTATAGATCTTATAGCCCTTGTTGAACAGGGCATTCTGGGCGGTATCGTAGTCATAGCCGAACTCATCCATCAGCGCCTGGATCACATCCTCGATCAGCGCGTCGGTGAAGTAGGAGTTGCGGGCGGTGTACTGGGCCACCACAGGCTCGGTCTCCTCCAGCAATGCCGAGGTATCCACCACCTCATCACCGTAGTAGTTGCCGGTGTTGCTCCAGCCGTTGGTGAAGATGACCTCCTCCGCCTTGGCGGCGTCATACTCCGCCTGGGTGATCTTGCCCTGCTCCAGCATGGCGTCCAGGATCAGGATCTCGCGCTTGCGGTTCTGCTCCCGGCTCCACTCGCCCTCAAAGGGGCCGAATTGGCTGGGATTGTTGGTAATGCCGATCAGACTGGCACTCTGGGCCAGCGTCAGCTCGCTGGCGCTCTTGCCGAAGTAGGTACGGGCCGCTGCCTCTACGCCGTAGCAAGACTGTCCCAGGCAGATGCGGTTCAGATAGGATTCCAAGATCTGATCCTTGCTGTAGCGCTTTTCCAGCTCCAACGCACGGTAGATCTCCGTCACCTTACGCTTGACGGTACTCTGGTTGTCGCCGGTCACGTTCTTGATGAGCTGCTGGGTGATGGTGGAGCCGCCCTGCACGCCCCGACCCGTCAGGGTACTGAGAATGGCGCGCACTGTACCTCGGAAGTCCACGCCGTTGTGCTTTTCAAAGCGCTTGTCCTCGATGGCGATAGCGGCATCCTTCATATAATCGGGGATATTCTCCAGATCGATCCAGATGCGGTTCTCGCCCTCGCTGTACAGGGTCTGGTACATGACCCACTCGTCGGTCTTGGCGTCCTGATAGTACAGCTCGGTAGACACCTTGGTCTCCAGCTCGTCCAGATAGACCTCCGTCTTGCCCTTCAGGGACGTGTTGATCCATGTCAGGAATATTCCGGTAAAAATAACGGCGGTCAGCACCATCACCAGCACGATGGTGCCGATGATCTTCCCTGCCCGGCCCTTCTTCTTGGGGCGCGGCGCGTACTGCTGCTCCTGACGCGGTTCCTCCGCTCGTTGACCGGCGCTCTGCTGTGGCCGGCCAAACAGGCCGCGGCGCTTCTTATTTTCGCTCATAACAGGGCACCTCCTTTTCCTTGTTGTATTGGATGTATCGGCCGGTGGCGCGGCGCGCCCTCACCGGTATACATACTTGCCCATTATTATGCTATTCTAGTATTGTACCACATCTGTCAAATGTTAAAAACCCCGTGTTTCGGCAAATTCCTGTCAAAATCCGCCCGGATTGTTTCCATTTCTCCGGTTTCTTCCCGTTTTTTCTCCCTGTGGCGCGAAAAAAGTCACACCGGCGCATCTTGCATTCCGGCGAAAGATAGGGTACAATAAGCGGTATCTTATTGGCTACCGCCGATCAACAAGGAGGCAACGGATATGAGCGAAGATTTCGGCCCGAATTTCATCACCCTGACGGATGAGGACGGCAACGAATTTGAATTGGAGTATATCGACGCGCTGGAGGTAGACGGACAGACCTATATGGCCTTCTTCCCCGCTGTGGAGGAGGACGAGGCCGACGAGGAGGATCTGGGCCTTGTGATCCTCAAGTCCATCATGGTGGACGGCGAGGAGCAGCTGTCCACGCTGGACAGCGACGAGGAGCTGGATCGTGTCTATGACCTGTTCATGGAGCAGCTGATGGCGGACGAGGAAGAAGATTCCTGAAAATAATAGCAAATTTCTCTTTTCTTTTTCGTCCCGCTGTGGTATACTATGCCCAAGGTGAAAGCGCCGCAGTGGTGTTTTCGCCCCACACATGATGTATACGGGTCTTTTTTATCCTCACATCTTGTTATAGGGGATGTCGGATCAGCATGTGGTTTGCAGGCCTCCCGACTGCCGTCTGCGGTTGGAAGATGGAAGCAGTAAAGCAAGCTGGAGACAACCCACCTGCTAGGAAACGGTGCAGGTTATAACTTGGCCCTATGCAATTGAGAAGCAGCCGCAAGGCTGCTTCTCTCTATTTTTGACGCATGTAATCCATTTTATATATAGTATGGCGCGGCATTTGCCGCGCCATACTATATCACCGAATCAGCCCACGGCTGGCGGAGTACTCCTCGTTGATCTGGGAGAGCTCCTTCTCACCGTCGATATAGGGCTGATAGATGGTCTCTATCCGGCCGCCGCCGGAGTTGCCGCAGCCATTGCAGCCATCGCAGCTTCCGCCGCAGGCGCTCAGCGCACGGCGAACGATCTCCTCCCGCTCCTGACGGGTGGTGTCGCGGATCAGCAAAGACCGCATGTCACATTCCTCCTGTCACCCTGCCATTTTCAGCATATTTTCCATAAAAATACCGTAGCCCCGCGCCGGATCGTCAATGAGCACATGGGTCACAGCCCCCACGAATTTGCCGTTTTGCAGAATGGGACTGCCGCTCATGCCCTGCACGATACCGCCGGTGGCGGCCAGCAGCTGGGGATCCGTCACCTTCAGCATCAGGTTCCGGGTATCGTGGTCGCTGCCGTACAGCCGCAGGATCTCCACCTGATACTCTCTCGTGTCGCTGCCGTTGACGGTGGCCAGTATGGTGGCCGGGCCGCATTTGACCTCCCAGGCCGCCGCCACAGGGATGGCCTGGGTCTCGTCAATGAACCCGGCGTCCGCCACCTTGCCGAAGATGCCGCCGTTGGTGTTGGCCGTCAGGGTGCCCACGTCACGCTGCACGGTGAAATCACCCCGCAGCTCGCCCGGCTCGCCCTTCAGGCCCTTTTTCACCGCCTTGACCGTGGTTTCCATGATGGAGCCGCTGCTGAGACTCATCAGCTGCGCTGTATCCATGTCCGTGATGCCGTGGCCCAGCGCGCCGTAGCTGGCGGTCTGAGGGTCGTAATAGGTCAGCGTGCCGATGCCCGCCATGCTGTCCCGGATCCACGCGCCCAGACGGTAAACGCCGTCACTTCCGCACTGGGGCGTGTCGGTAAAGGTCACGAGCCGCTCTCCCCGCCGCACCTGCATGGATACCGGCATGCTGCCGTTTTTTTGCAGCAGCGCCTGCAGCTGCTCCGTGGACTGCACGCGGGTGTCGTTGACCTTCAACAGAAGGTCGCCCACCTTCAGGGTATCGCTGCCCTCCAGCGACACCACCAGCGCGCCGTCAGCGAACAGCTTGATGCCCACCGCTTTTCCCAACGGGATCAATGTGCGCTCTCCTTCCGCCGCCCACGCGGGAGTGATAAGGGAAAACGCCAGCAGACAGGAAAACAGAAAGGATAGCCATCGTTTTTTTCGCGTCTCATACAAATCGATCACCCTTTCACAGCACGGCGCAAACCGCGCCGCGCCAGATCTGTCACCGGTGACTGCGTTATTTTTTGCGAAGACCGCCGCAATATGCCCGTTAAAAACAGGCAGCGGCGGCAATGAAAAAAAATGGCATTTTTTGTCAGCGTGCGCGTCAAGGAAAAAGCAAATTGACAAAATAACCGCCCATCAGTATAATGAGAGCATACATAATGCGAATTATTACATGCCACAAGGAGGCACAATGGATATTTTTGAAAAATGCTATGCGCCGACGCTGGCCAGCGAGCTGAAGGAAAAGGGCGTGTACCCCTATTTCCACGCTTTGCAGTCCCGTCAGGATACCGAGGTCATCATGGAAGGCAAACGCCGCATCATGCTGGGCTCCAACAACTATCTGGGCCTGACCATCCACCCCGAGATCATCGAGGCCGGCGTGAAGGCGCTGGAGAAGTACGGCACCGGCTGTTCCGGCTCCCGGTTCCTCAACGGCACGCTGGAGCTGCATCTGGAACTGGAGGCGGAGCTGGCCAGATTCCTGCGGAAGGACGGCGTCGTCACCTTCGGCACCGGCTTCCAGTCCAACGTGGGCATCATCTCCGCGCTGGTGGATCGCCACGACTACGTGATCTGCGACAAGGAGAACCACGCCAGCATCTACGCCGGCTGCCAGATGAGCTACGGTAAGATGCTGCGCTACCGCCACAGCGACATGGCGGAGTTGGAGCGCATTCTGCAGAAGATCGACGGCAAAAACGGTGCTTTCGCCGCCGCGGCTTCCGCCCTCCCTTTATTCTCCTTCTGGTAGAGACGGATCGTCTCATCCAGCTGCCGGAACCGCTCTTCGTCCCGCTCATCTGCCACCCGCATCAGGTAATCGATCTCCTTTAACACTTTATCGTTCACCATCCGGCTGATATCCTGGCTCAGCTTCTCGTTGTTCTCCTCGATAGCCTGTCCGATCATCTGGGTAAGAAACTCCCTGAACTGCTCCGCTTTTTCCCGGTTCATGAGTTCCGCGGCTTCCCCCGGATCCAGCTTTTCCAGATCTCTCTTCTCCTGCTCCGTGCATTCCTTCAATGCCGTCATAACATCCTCCTCAAGAACATCCGTGGGCGCCACCGATTCCCCCTCCGCGTCCAGCGTTTTCGCCAGCGCTGTCTTGATCGCCTTTAACTGATACCCCTTTTCCTTCAATTCCTTGATCTGTTTAAAAAGACGGATATGAAAATCCGTATAATACCGATGTCCCATCTCGTTGCGAGGGATGTTCATCTCCAGTTCCTCCTCCCAGTACCGAAGTACATGAGATTCCACATCAACCTTTTTCGAGGCATCGGAGATCAGATAATGTGTTTCTGACATGGTCGTCCTCTTCCTTTCACTTGATTTTCGTCACAGTTCGAAATTTCTGACATGAACCGCAACGATTGTTCGACTCTGTTTGATCCAGTTTCTCAGCATGTCCACAGACTGCCGCATGCCTGCAAAACCGTTATCAGATTGCTAATAATATATGTGAAGCCATGTCCCAATATGACAAAAACGCCCGCTTCCGATGAAATTCCTTCAAATTCCATTCGAAAGCAGGCGCTTGACCATGCATTTACTGCTGCTCTTTTGCAATATTCACAAAC
>ERZ834769.1303-NODE-1303-length-22280-cov-3.422587_pt1 | contig 22280 bp, 18 predicted proteins | sample MGYA00519690_ERZ834769 | MGnify/ENA primary metagenome ERZ834769 (study PRJEB31850, sample SAMEA3708760) | human gut metagenome | biome: human gut; feature: human-associated habitat; material: faeces | place: China | collected 2014 ... | reverse complement strand
GGCGTAGTCCTTTAAATGTATGCACGGCACCCTGCCCGAAAGCTTTTCGAGCCACTGTGCGGGATCTCCGCCGCCTGCCTGTACCCAAAAGGTATCAAGCGTAAAGCCCATTTCGTCGGGCGCGGTTATTTCGGCAAGACGCTCGATTATAAGCTTACCGTTTTCTTTTTTAAACTCCTGATCGTGATTATGGTACATAAAATACTTGCCGTTTTTCTTTAATTCCTTAATTACGGGTCCGTACTCTGCGGTAAAATCATCGCAGGTCTTTTTATCGCTGTCGTTAAAGCCGAACCAGCCAAGCCCTACATATTTGCAGCCGAAAATATCATGGTCGCGCGCAACGCCTGCGGGATCGGCTTTAAGCTTATCGGCAGGGGTGTGCGTAAGAACGCATTTAAGCCCGTTTTTATTAAGCTCCGCTTTGAGCCATTCGGGGTCAAATTCGCAGGTGCCCGAAATCTGAACGGTTTTATAGCCTATATCAGCCACCCTTTTAAGCGTGTCCGCAAAGCCGTTTATATTCTTGCAAAGCTCTCTTACTGTATAAAACTGTGCGCCTATTTCCATATTTTTCACCTCATATAAGCTCGCGCAGAGCGCTTACCGCCGCTGTGAACGCCTCGGTATTTGAGGAATACTTGTAAACCTCGCCCACAACGCTTGTGTCTCCCTCTTTTTCAAGAGCCTTCAGCCCGTCAAATACCGTAAGGTGCGGCTCTACCGTTACGCTGTCGCCGCCGTTCCTTATATAATCGTCTAAAATAAATTTAACATTTCCTATTCCCTTGCCTGCGGGAACAACCTTTCCGTCTGCAAGCGCGTCCTTGATATGCAGATACTTAACGTAAGGCTTTATCATTTCCCACGCCTTTAGGGTGTCAACCTCGCACTGAACGTAATTCGCGGGGTCAAATATTGCTTTCATTTCGGGCAATGCTTTATGTATCTCAAGGCAGCGCTCAGGTATATCGCCGTAAATTCCCTTTTCGTTTTCGTGGCAAAGGGTTATGCCGCTGCCCTTTGCAATTTCGCAAAAGGCGCCTAAACGCTCTATTACCTTATCCTTATAGCTGCCGCGGTTTTCCGCCGACGTAAAGAAAGAAAACAGCCTTATATTTTCAGCACCCAAAATATCGGCTAATTCAAGCGTATGCCTGAATTTTTCGGTGTGAAGCGCAAAATCGTCCTTTTCAATGTCAATTTTACCTATCGGCGAGCCGATCGTCCACACGCGAAGACCGGCGTCGTCAAGCTTTTTTCTTACTTCTTTCGCTTTTTCCTTTGTTATTCTTGAAATATTAACGCCGTCAACATTTCTTATTTCAAGCCCGTCAAGCTTGTTTTCCTTCATCGCCTTTATCTGTTCGTCAATATTGGCGCTTGCCTCGTCTGCAAATGCGTAAATTTTCATTTTTTATACCCCCGAATAAGCCGAGAAACCGCCGTCTATCGGTATGGTTACTCCCGTTACAAAGCCTGCCTTGCTTTCATCAAGCAGCCATTCAACCGCTCCTAAAAGCTCCTCTGCCTCGCCGAACCTGCCCATAGGCGTTGAACGCAGTATTTTGTCCGTCCTCGGAGTTGCGGTGCCGTCTTCGTTAAATAACAGCGCGCGGTTCTGGTTTGTAACAAAAAATCCCGGAGCTATGGCGTTTACGCGTATATTTTCCTTTGCAAAATGCACTGCAAGCCATTCCGTAAAGTTTGTAACCGCCGCCTTTGCCGCCGAATACGCGGGTATTTTAGTAAGCGGACGGTATGCGTTCATTGAGGAAATATTAAGCACCGAGCAGCCTTTTCTGCCTATCATATCCGCCATAAATACCTGACTCGGCAAAAGCACGCCCTTAATATTAAGGTCAAACACAAAATCAAAGCCCTTTTCGTCAATGTTGAAGAAGGTTAAGAAATCGCTTGCCTGCTCGTCGCCCTTTTCGTATTCCTCGTGCGCGGTGGTGCATTTCGGGTTGTTGCCGCCCGCGCCGTTTATAAGTATATCGCATTTTCCGAGGTCTTCAAGCACCTTTCCGTGCACATCTTCGATATTTGCCTTATCAAGCACGTTGCACTTGTAGGCTTTAGCTACTCCGCCAGCCGCGGTGATTTTATCGGCTACCCTTTGCGCCGCCTCTTCGTTTAAATCAAGCAGTGCCGCCTTATTGCCCTTGCCCGCCAAAAACTCGGCAAAGCCGGAGCATAAAACGCCGCCCGCGCCTGTTATTACGATTACCTTTTCCATTATTTTTTCTCCTTTTCTACGGCCTCAAAAAGTCCGTTTATATATGCCGCTCCAAGCGCCCTGTCAAAAAGCCCGTAGCCGGGTTTTCCGCTCTCTCCCCATATCATTCTGCCGTGGTCGGGGCGAACGTATCCGTCAAAGCCCGTATCTACCAGCGCCTTTACTATTTCGTACATATCAAGGCTGCCGTCTTTCGATAAATGCCCGCGCCTTCACAGCAGCTGTGGTGTTTACATAGCTCACTACCTGGCAGATATGCATAAACGCTATCCTGCCCATTTCACTGTATTTGCGAACCATTTTCGGAATATCGTTAAACGCCGCACAGCCGAGACTGCCCGTGCAGAAGCAAAGGCTGTTGGCAGGGCTGTTTACTATATTTAACATCCGGTCGATATTCCGCTCGTTTGTTATAATTCTCGGAATACCGAAGATAGGGTACGGCGGGGCGTCGGGGGGTATCGCCATGGTAACTCCGCAGCTTTCCGCCACGGGAATTATCTTTTTAAGGAATTTTTCAAGGTTGCGCCACAGCCCCTCCTCGCCTAAAGCGGAGTAGGCTTTTATCAGATCCCGCACCTCTGCCTGTGTGTAGCTTGCATCCCAGCCGGGCAGGTGAATATCGTCTTTAAGCGGATCAAGGCTTTTAAGCTGATCCATATACATAACAAGGCTTGTTGAGCCGTCCGCCGCCTCTTTGTCAAGCTGGGTTCTTGTCCAGTCGAACACCGGCATAAAATTATATGTAATGCATTTTACACCGTATTTTGCGCAGCGGCGAATGTTCTCGCAGTAAACCTCGGTATATTCGTCCGCCTTTTCGGTACCGAGCTTTATTTCCTCAGGCACCGGCACCGACTCTACAATATCAAATATAAGCCCGTTTTCCTCTGCCCGCTCCTTTAATTTTTTAAGGCTTTCTTCGGGCCAAACCTCACCCGGCTTTACATCGTAAACCGCAGTCACAACCGAGCGCATATTCGGTATCTGCCTTATGTATTTAAGTGAGATCGGGTCGGTTTCCCCGTACCACCTGAAGGACATTTTCATTGCTCTGTCAGCTCCTTTATATTGTAATAACTGATTTTTTCGACAAGCCTTACGGCGCTTTCCTTATCGTATTCCCCGCCGTTTACCCACTCGCCTAAAATATCCGCCGCAATTCTGCGGAAATAATCGTGCCGCGCGTAAGAAAGAAAGCTGCGCGAATCGGTAAGCATACCGAGGAATGAGCCGAGCGCCGAATTTTCGGCTATAATTTCCATTTCCTCGCGTATACCGCGCTTGTGGTCGCAGAACCACCAAGCCGCGCCGCAGCGCACGTTCGGGAACGCCCCCGCGACAGAGGCTATCTGCGCCGCGTTTGCGGAATTAAGGGTGTAAATAACCGTTTGCGGCATACCGCTGTTTTTATTTATCGAGTCAAGCATATGTATAAGCGCCGTGCCGCTTATTTCGTCTCCCACGCAGTCTACGCCGCAATCCGCGCCCAATGCGGCAAACAAATTGCTGTTTGCGTTGCGGTAAACGGCTAAGTGCATTTGCATAACAAGGTTTCGCTTTTTATATTCCGCCGCCAAGAAAAGGTACATATTACCTATAAACCCTAAATATTCGGCATCGGAAATTTCTGCGCCCGCAAGCGCCTTTTTAAATGTATCGTCCGCCGAAGGCTCATCTGCAATTCTGTCGGGGAAATACGGAATACCCACATCTGTAAAGCGGCAGCCGTTAAGGCAAAAGAAATCGAGCCTTTTAATAACCGCGGCTTTAAGACCTTCAAGGTCTGTTATTTCGGTGCCCGATACCTCGGCTAATTTTTTTATGTAATCGGGGTAGCCTGTGCTCCGTACAAGCAGCAGATTATCCGTTCTGAACGAGGGCAAAACCCTTGTTTTAAAGCTTTTGTCTTCCCTTATTTTTTTATGGTATTCAAGCGTATCAATAATATCGTCGGTAGTGCAAAGGGTTTCTACTTTTGACTGCTCTATAAGCTTTCTCGGCGACAGCTTGTTTTTTGCAATGAAGGCGTTTGCCACGTCGTATATTTCGGCGGCGTTATCGCTTTTTAGCGGCTTATCAATGCCGAAAAACATTGATAATTCCATATGTGACCAATGATAAAGCGGATTACCCGCGGCAAGCTCCAAAGCAGCGGCGTATTTAATAAATTTTTCGCGCCAGTCGGTATTGCCTGTAATGTACCTTTCGTCTATGCCCGCGGTGCGCATAAGCCGCCATTTGTAATGGTCGCCGCCAAGCCACATTTCGCCGATATTATCAAACGGCTTATCCTCAAAAATCTCTTTCGGGGACAGGTGGCAGTGATAATCAACAATAGGCAGGTCCTTTATTTTCGAATATATCTCCCGTGCCTCTTCTGTTTTAAGCAAATAATTATTATTCAAGTGCTTTCCCCCACTTTCACTATCATTATACATTAAGCACTTTAGTAATAAAATTGTTGAAATTATCATTATATATTGCAAATATTATCACGTTTAGACGAAATTTTAAAGGCTTTTGTGAAATAGCCGATATAACCCTGCCGTCATATGCCGTAAGGCGCGCGGCAATCCACTTTTCCCCCTCCTCGTCATTGCGAAGGTGCGGGTGTCCGGTGGACACCTCTGAGAAGCAGAAGCACCGACCGAGCCGGCAGGCGAGATGTGTAAACGGCTGTGGCAATCCGCTTCTTTCTTAAGGGTATTACGGATTCTTTCACGCTCCGCGTTCAAAATGACAAACCGTTTAGTTATTGCGAAAGCCTTATTTATTAAAACGCAAAATAAAAACACAAGGCTCTGTTTTCAGCCTTGTGTTTTTTAAAAAAGCTTAACATCTTGTCTAATCAAGTATTCTTCCGTCGGTAGAAACGGTTACAACGTTCCACGGTATAAATTTACCGCTGTTTTTAAGAGCGGTTACCGCCGCGTGTTCAAGTCCGCCGCAGCAGGGCACCTCCATACGTACCACCGTAACGCTTTTAATATCGTTGTTTTTAATAATCTCGGTAAGCTTTTCGGAATAATCTGCATTATCAAGCTTAGGGCAACCCACAAGCGTTATGTGACCTTTTATAAATCTTTCGTGAAATGCGGCGTATGCGTATGCCGTGCAGTCTGCCGCTATAAGCAGCTTTGCGCCGTCAAAATACGGTGCGTTAACAGGCACTAATTTTATCTGCACAGGCCACTGCGAAAGTCGGCTTTCGGCTGCCGGAATATTATTGCATTCCGCCTTTTCCTCTCTTACAATGCGCTTTGAATTCGAGCCGGGGCAGCCACACGGAAGCGCGCCGTTTGAATGACATTCCTTTTTATCATTTTCCTTTTTTGCCTTGTTTTCAGCCACAGCCGCCTCGTTGTATGCCGCCGCCTCGCGCACGGTAAAGGTTATGGCGCCCGTTGGACACGCAGGCAAACAGTCGCCTAAGCCGTCGCAGTAATCGTCGCGCATAAGCTTTGCCTTGCCGTTTACCATACCTATCGCACCCTCGTGACACGCCGCCGCGCAGGCGCCGCAGCCGTTGCACTTTTCTTCGTCTATTTGTATTATTTTTCTTAACATTTGTTATTCCTCCGTTTTTTGTTATGTGCCCATTATAACCTCGCTTTTTATAAAAGTATGTTGTAATTACAACATTTTAAATAAAAAATTTATCTTTTTTGTTTTCCGCAAGTATAATCGCAAGGGAAATAAGGTAGGAAAAATGCTTTTTCGGGTCTTCGGTATCTATATTAAAATCCTCTTTAATTTTATTTATGCGGTAAAGCACGGTGTTTCGGTGGGTGAAAAGCCTATTGCAGGTCCCCATTAACGAGTGGTGGCAGCAAAGGTATGTATAAAGCGTTTCGCACAGCGCGCCGCTGTTTTCCTTATCGTATTCCGCAAGGCTTAATATGTCGCCTTTTATAAGCTCCTTTTTGCCGGCAAGCTTTTTAAGGGTTATTATTACGGCGTATTTTTCACTGTCTTCACAAAAACCGTTTTTGCCGCAAAGCGTTAAATAATCAAGCGTTTCTAAAGCAAAGTCAAAGGCGGATTTAACCGCAAATATACCGCCGAACACATCCGACATCGCTATTTTAAGATTTTCGCCTTTTGCAATTTCGGCAAGGCGGCTTATATCGTGGTCGCGGTGGATAAACATAACGATTTTATTTTTGTAAATAAACGGGTGCGACGCGTGAAATTCGTTTTCAAGGGTTTTTCTTAAAAAACCGTCCGCCTCGGTACTGCCGCCGTAATTGCTTATATCTATAACCGCAAGTCTTTCGGGGTTAAAGCTTGAAAGATATGTAGAAGCCGCGCGCAGCTTAAAGCGCGCCTCGTCTGAAAACTCTCCGTCAAGCAGCTCTGTTAAAATTTCCTCGGCGGTGCTTTTAACTATCTGCCGCCGCTCGAAATAAAACTGCTTTGAAACAAGCGCAGCCGCAAAGCTTAACTCCCCGTTTTTAAGCAGGGCTTCTCCGCCGTCCTTTATTATGCATATCATATAACCTATTACCGCACCGGCGTCGGATAGGGTATAAGCTAAGCATTTAAGGCTGCCGGTTTCAAACGTAAAGTATTCTTTTTCAGCCGCTTGCGCGGCACGGCTTAGGGCGGCGCCCGCCTCAAACGAAAGCTCGCCGTGCAAAACGGCACGGGTATATTCCGATTGCCCGTAGTCAACGGGCGCAAAGCTTGCCGCTATACGGAAAGCACAATCCACAATTACGGTGGGGCTTCCCCATATTTCGCTTATGTTGCTTATAAATTCCGAAAAATCGGTACTTTCCAAAAAAGCCGTTAAAATTTTCTCTTTAGACATAACAATACCTCTTTGTGCTTACAGCATAAATAATCTCAAGATTATTATACCGCCGTACCGTTGAAATTTCAAGCCCCGCGAGTATAATAATAAGCGTAAAAAGAAAAAAGAAGATGATACCGATGAACAGAAAAATCGGAAACACAAAAATAAAAAATAACGCTTAATAATTTGGAGGCTTTTATATGTTTGAAATGAGACCTTATGCTAAAAAGAATAATTCCCTTTATAATCCGTTCCGCGATATGGACGAATTTGAAAAGAGGTTTTTTGCTTCGCCGTTCGGCTTTTTTGAAAACGGAGTGCTTGACGAGTTCAAGACCGATGTAAAGGACGAGGGCGACCGTTACGAACTGGAGGCTGATTTGCCCGGCTTTGACAAAAAGGATATTCACCTTGATGTAAACGGCGATACCCTTACCGTAAGCGCCGAAAGACATTCGGAGCACGAGGAAAAGGATAAGAAAGGCAAATATGTACGCTGCGAGCGTTCTTACGGCACGTACAGCCGTGAGTTTGACGTATCCGGTGTTAATACCGAAGGCATTAAAGCCAAATACGAAAACGGCGTATTAAAGCTTACAATGCCTAAAAAAGCAGACGCTCTGCCCGAAACAAAACGGCTTGAGATCGAATAACAATAACAGCCGAAACGCACAAATGCGTTTCGGCTGTTATTTGTTTTTCCTTTCATCGCACGTATCGAGTATACGCAGTTCGTTTTTTCCTATCGTCATTGCGAGCACCGCAAGGTGCGCGACAATCCTTCCCCTTTTAAGGAGATTACGGATCACCGCGCTCCGCTTTCGCCTTTAAATGACAACGGGACTGTTTTAACGCAACAGCCCCGTAATTTATTTTTCGCCGCTGTCTGCTTCAAACCAAAAGCAAACGCCGTCCTCGGTATTATAAACGCCGCATTTATGCCCGTGCAGCTTCATTATGGCGGATACTATTGAAAGCCCTAACCCGAAGCGGCTGCTGTCGCGCTTGTGCGAGGTATCCCCCCTGTAAAAGCTTTGCCATATCTGCGGCATATCCTTTTCGTCTATATGGCTGCCGCTGTTGAATACCGATATGCGGATTATGCCGTTTTCGGTTTTACACTCGGTTTTAACAGTGCCGTTTTCGGGGGTGTGCGCCGCCGCGTTTTCAAGATATGCCTTTAAAACCTGCTCTGTTTGCAGCGGATCGGCCGAAATAAAGGTTCCTTTAGGTATTAAGTTTTCGGCGGTTATTTTTTTTGCCTTAAAAATGCGGCTTATCATATCGTCGCAAAGCTGCGATACATCAAAGCTTTCTATATTAAGGGGTATCTGCCCCGATTCATAACGCGAAAGCTCCAGTATGCTCAGTACCAGCTTGTTCATACGGCGGCTTTCATCAATTATGGTGTTGCAGTATTCCTCTCTTGATTCGGCGTTTATATTAAGCTTAAGCCCCTCGGCATAGCCGCTTATTATCGCGATCGGCGTTTTAAGCTCGTGCGAAACGTTAGCCACAAAGCCGCGGCGCATTACGTCAAGCTGGCGTTCAAGCTCAATATCGCTTTTAAGCTTTTCGTTGGTTGCCTTAAGGTCCGTAAGCGCCGTATCAAGCGACGCCGAAAGCTCGTTTACCGAAGCCGCCAGCTGACCTATTTCATCACTGCGGTTAATTTTAAGCTTGCGCTTAAAGTTAAGCCTTGCCATATCTCTTGTTATTTCGTTCATTTCGGATATAGGCTTTGATATCTGCCTCGAAAGCAAAAGCACCCATATTACCGAAACCAAAAAGCAAATAACCGATACTATTGCAATAAACTCGTTTGCAACCGCGGCGGAATTTGAAATAAGCTGCTTTTGCACCCTTACCTCGGCTGTAAGCCCGTTATCAAGCTGCTTTGTGCAAAGCAGAAATTCCTGCTTATCGAACCGCCTTACCGCCGTTTCAAACACTATCCCGTCAGATAGCTGTTCGCTTTTAACCGCGGTCATTTCCTCGTGCGCCATAACAAATTTATCGTTTTTAAGCGAAAAATAATCCATCATCTGGCTGCCGTGCGTGGTGTAAAGTATTCTGCCTGAGGTATTATAAATTTCAACGTCGAAATTATATTTTTCATTTATATCCGAAAGCGCCTTTATAACCGTGTTTGCGTCGTCAAGGTCAAGGCGGCTTACGGCGTATATCTGCTCTTTAAGCTCCTTTTTTTCCTTTAAGCTGAAAAAACGTATAAGCAGCGCCACGTCCGAAAGGCAAAGCACAAGCACAAATGCGGCAAAAACCGCCGCCAAGCGTATAAAAATATTAAACCACAGACGGTTTTTAAGCTCTTTAAATATCAAGCTTATACCCCATTCCGTATATTGTTTTAAGGTGCGAAACGCCGTAATCGCCGAGCTTTGTTCTAAGGCGCGCTATGTGGGAATCGACGGTTCGCGAGTCGCCCAAATAATCGTAGCCCCAGATAGCGTTTAAAAGCTGATCCCTTGTAAGCACTCTGCCGGCGTTTTCGTAAAGATAGGAAAGCAGCTCAAATTCTTTAAGCGTAAGCTCTAACGCGGTGCCGTCTATATACGCCGTAAACGCGTCGTTATCTATCACAAGCCCGCGTTTTACCTCCTCGCCGCTAAGCGGCTGACCGGAGCTGCGTTTTAAAAGCGCGTCGACGCGCTTTACAAGCACCGCGGGAGAAAACGGCTTTGTAACGTATTCGTCTATACCCGATTCAAAGCCCGTAAGCAGGTCGAATTCCTCCGCCCTTGCCGAAAGCATAATAACGGGTATATTGCTTTGCTTTCTTATTTCGCGGGTTACCTCCCAGCCGTCGATTTCGGGCATCATAATATCTATCACGGCAAGCTTTATATCGGGATTGGCGGAAAAGACCTCAAGCGCCTCTCTGCCGTCCGCCGCGCTTACGGTTTCATACCCTGCCGCATTTAAAAAGTCGGACACAAGCTTTACTATACGCTCCTCGTCGTCCGCTATAAGTATTTTTTTCTTTTCCATAAAAGTCCCCCCGTTTTCTGATTTTAATATAAGCGAAATATTTATTATTTTTATTTGTAAATTAAAAAACGCCGGTACGCGAATATACGCGCGCCGGCGGAGCCTTACATAGATTTTTTTCCTAAAGGCGCTAAATTCAATAATACGGTATTTGTATAATCGTTAAATTTCCGGATATCCATATCCCTTCGGTAAAGATAAAAGGTAATCAGAGGAAACCTTAAAATAATTGCAAAAAGCTTTAATATCATCAATACTAGGCTCATATTTTCCACATTCAATATATGAAACCTTACGCTGTGTCATATTAACAGCTTTGCCTAATTGCGTTTGATTGATATTTGCACTTTCTCTGAGAAATCGGATTTTTTCTCCAAACGAAAATAACATTGACATCACCAATGCCATTTTACAATAGAAATAAAACATCTATTGACAAATAGACGCTAAACGTCTATAATTGTCTTAGTGGAGGTGATAATAATGGCAAAACCAATAATATGCAAAAAATGCGGAACTGTTTATAGTTCAGCACAAACAATCTGTCCCAAGTGTATGACCCGCAGACCGCTTTCAACCGAAAAAATAATCGGTGGCATAGCTATCTGTGCCTTTATTCTGATTTTAATCGGATCTCTTGCAAACGTTTTTGAAGAAGATACAAGTAACATAGTCTCAGAAGAAAATGCATCTAGAGTAGTCATAGATGAGAATAAGAATAAAAATTTGAAAGTCGGGGACACATTAGACGCAAACGGTCTTAAAATAACGCTTAACGAAGCAGCAGATTGGAATGGTAACCATAGTCGCTACAGCCAGCCAAAAAACGGTTACAAATACATTAGAGTATACTTTATTATAAAAAACACCAACAGCAGCGACAGATACCTTAGTTCATACGACTTTACCTGCTATGCCGATGACGCAAAAATGGAAGAATATATTTGGGGAGACAATACGCTTGAATCGGGTAAAATTTCTAACGGAAGAAACATACAAGGATATGTTTATTTTGAAGTTCCGAAAAATGCTCAAAAAATTGAAATAGAATATGAAACAGATTGGTGGACAGATGAAAAAGCATGTTTCAAAGTAAAATAATCACAACCATTTCCTCATATTATTCAATTTTATATGCTAAAAAACTGGGCACACCCTTATTGGTAAAAACTATGGCACAAGCTACAAGCTATAAAATACGCAAATATTGATTTGCAGTATCTTTATAAAATATGCAAGGTTAATAAATCGTACCAATTTTAATTTTTTCGCAGTAGAGGTATCCAAAGGGGAGTTTGCCCCTTTAAAAATATTTTTACACACATCGTTTTTAAAACAAGCCCCCGTCCGGGCAATGCAGTCCGGGCGGGGTTGCTTTTTCAGATCAAAATATTATACCGATTTTTCTATTTCGACTATGCTGTTTTCAAGCATAGCTATTTTTTCAAGCACCTTTTTCAGGCTCTCGCGCTGCTGCTCAACAACCGCCGCGGGCGCTTTGGCAACAAAGCCCTGATTATTGAGCTTTTTCTCAAAAAACTCCTTATCGTCGTTAGCCTTTTTAAGCTCCTTTTTAAGCCTTTCAAGCTCGGCGGTAAAGTCTACAAGCTCGCGCATGGGCATAAACACGGTGGCGGCGTCGGTAATAACGCGCACCGCTCCCTCGCTTTCAAAGCTGCCGCCTATTTCCACGTCCGAAGCATAGGCTAAACGGCAGATATACGCCGTTCCGCGCGAGAAGGTGTCCTTAAATTTGGTTGCAATGCAAACCTTTGCCTTTTTTGATGGGGGAACGTTCATTTCGGCGCGGCGGTTTCTTACCGCCTTTATTACCGCCATAATTTTTTCAAAGTCCTCTTCCTCGGCGGCAAATTCAAGCGCGGCGTCAAACCTCGGCCAATCGGTCACCATAAGCGCCTCGCCCTTATGCGGCAGGGACTGCCAAATTTCCTCGGTTATAAAGGGCATAAAGGGGTGCAAGAGCGCTAAAGTACCCGTAAACACATATATAAGCACGGCTCTTGCGGTGTCGGCGGCTTTTTCGTCCGCGCCGTTTAAGCGGGATTTGCAGATTTCAATATACCAATCGCAGAAAACGTCCCAAATAAAGTCGTAAAGCTTTTGAACCGCCATACCAAGCTCATATTTCTCAAGATTTTCGGTAACGTCCCTTACAACCGCGTTGTATTTTGATAATATCCACTTATCCTCAAGCGCAAAGTTATCGGGTTCAAGCGGCAGAACCTCGTCCGATTTTAAATTCATAAGAATAAATCTTGCGGCGTTCCAAAGCTTGTTTGCAAAGTTGCGGCTTGATTCAACGCGCTCTTCAATATAACGCATATCGTTTCCGGGGCTGTTGCCGGTTGCAAGCGAGAAACGCAGCGCGTCCGCGCCGAATTTATCGATTACCTCAAGCGGGTCTACGCCGTTTCCGAGCGATTTTGACATTTTTCTGCCCTGCGAATCGCGCACAAGACCGTGAATAAGCACCGTATCAAACGGAACCTCGCCTGTCTGCTCAATTCCTGAGAACATCATACGCATTACCCAGAAGGGAATTATATCATAGCCCGTAACAAGGGTGTTTGTGGGGTAATAATGCTTAAAGTCGGCGGTTTCTTCGGGCCAGCCGAGGGTTGAAAACGGCCATAAGGCAGAGGAGAACCAGGTATCAAGCGTATCGGGATCCTGCGTGATATTCTTGCTGCCGCAGTGCGCACAGCAGTGCGCGTCTTCCTTTGAAACGGTTATTTCGCCGCAATCCGCGCAGTACCAGGCAGGTATGCGGTGACCCCACCAAAGCTGGCGGGATATGCACCAATCGCGTATATTTTCAAGCCAGTGGAAATAAATTTTTTCAAAGCGCTGGGGAACAAACTTTGTCTCGCCATTTTTAACCGCCTCAATAGCAGGCTCGGCAAGGGGCTTCATTTTAACGAACCACTGCTTTGAAACGCGTGGCTCAACCGTTGTGCCGCAGCGGTAGCAGGTGCCCACGTTGTGAACGTGTTCCTCAATCTTTACAAGCGCGCCCTCCGCTTCAAGGTCGGCAACAATAGCCTTGCGCGCCTCGTAGCGGTCCATTCCCGCATATTTCGGGTAATCGGCTACAATCCTTGCGTCGTCGGTTAAAACGTTTATAACCTCTAAGTTGTGGCGAAGACCTACTTCAAAGTCGTTCGGGTCGTGCGCGGGGGTAATTTTAACAACGCCCGTTCCGAAATCGGTTTCAACGTAATCGTCGGCAATAACGGGAATTTCACGGTGAACAAGCGGCAAAATAAGGGTCTTGCCCACTAAATCCTTATATCTTTCGTCATTCGGGTTAACCGCAACGGCGGTATCGCCGAGCAGAGTTTCGGGGCGGGTAGTTGCAAGCTCCAAATAGCCGCTGCCGTCCTTAAACGGGTAGCGCAAATGCCAAAAATGCCCTGCCTGCTCCTCATATTCAACCTCGGCGTCCGAAATGGAGGTTTTGCAGTGGGGGCACCAGTTAATAATTCTTTCGCCCCTGTAAATAAGTCCCTTTTCGTAAAGACGGACGAAAACCTCTTTAACCGCCTTGCTGCACCCCTCGTCAAGAGTAAAGCGCTCTCTTTCCCAGTCGCACGAGGAGCCCATTTTTTTAAGCTGCTCTATAATTCTGCCGCCGTACTGCTTTTTCCATTCCCAGGCGCGCTCCAAAAAGCCGTCTCTGCCGACGTCCTCCTTGGTAAGCCCCTCCTGCCGCATTTTTTCAACAATTTTCGCCTCGGTCGCAATAGAGGCGTGGTCGGTGCCCGGCACCCATAAGGTATCGTACCCCTGCATACGCTTAAAGCGGATAAGTATGTCCTGCAGCGTATTGTCGAGCGCGTGCCCCATATGGAGCTGACCCGTAATATTCGGGGGCGGAATAACTATTGTGTAGGTAGGCTTATTTTCCTCGCATTTTGCGTGGAAGTACCTGCCGTTAAGCCACATTTTATAAATTCTGTCTTCAACCTCTTTCGGGTCGTACTGTTTTGATAGTTCTCTTGCCATTAAGATTTCTCTCCGTCCGTAAAAAAATGAATATTTAAAAAATCAAAGGGTATATTATACTTGTCAGCGACGGATAAAGCGTTTGCACCGGCGCCGACGCAGGGCGCCGGTAATAACCGACGCTCTTTTTAGTTTTACAGTATCATCTGCTCCTGCTCGGCAGTGCCGACAGGCTTTTTACTGCCCGCCGCCGGTAAATTACGCGTGCGGTAGCGGTGGTCGCCCTCTAAACTGTCCTTTTCGTAAAAGACTACTTCCGAAAGCCTTTGCCCGCGCTTTTGTGTCATAACGGCTATGCCGCCGTTATCCTTTGTGGTCTTTGCGGGAACAGATGCGGTGTTTACTATAAGCATACGCCCGTTTGTGGATTTTAAGAGCAGCTCGGTATCCTCTTTTATAAAGAAAATGCTGTGCAGAGTAAATTTATCACAATATGCCTTTATAAGCTTTTTGCGGTTGGTCTTTGTTTGGTAAGATGAAAGCGGAACCTTTGCTATTCTGCCGTTATCAAACACAAAAAGCATATAACCCTTATAATCGGCGGTTGCCACCATATAAACGGCGTTTTCCGCCTCGTCAAATTCAAGCCTTGAGGGTACATAATCGCCGAGCACGCTCGCCTTGCCGTCGGCAAATTCGGCAGTGCGCGATTTATAAACCTGCGATTTATTTGTAAAGAACAAAAGCTCCTCTGCATTGGTGGACTCTACCGTCTGCGTTATTTCGTCCCCCTCTTTAAGCTTTTGCTCGCCGCTCATTCTGAGTGACTGCGGGGTTATTTTCTTGAAATATCCGTCCTTGGTAAAGAAAAGGGTCACGGGTGAGGTATCAAGCTCTATAGGCTCGTCCTCGCCGCTTTCCTCCGCCGCGCTTATAATCTCGGTCTTTCTGTCCTGCCCGTATTTTTCGGCGACTTCCTTTAATTCCTTAATTATTATATTTAAAAGCTTTGAGCGGGAGTTTAAAACCCCCTCCATCTCGGCGATTTCCTTCATTAAATCTTCAATATCCGCCGTGCGCTTTAAAATATATTCGCGGTTTAAGTGGCGCAGCTTTATTTCCGCAACGTATTCCGCCTGAATTTCGTCTATTCCGAAGCCTATCATCAGGTTCGGCACAACCTGCGCTTCCTCGTCGGTCTCGCGCACGATTTTGATAGCCTTATCAATATCAAGCAGTATTTTTTCAAGACCCTTTAAAAGGTGCAGCCTGTCCTTTGCCTTTGAAAGCTTAAAGTAAACGCGGCGGCGCACACATTCCTCCCTGAACGCCACCCACTCGGAAATAATTTCCTTAACGCCCATAACGCGCGGCGAGCCTGCAATTAAAATATTGAAGTTGCAGGAAAAGCTGTCTTCAAGCGGGGTCATTTTCATAACCTTTTTCATAAGCTTTTCGGGGTCTGCCCCGCGCTTTAAATCTATTGTAATTTTAAGACCGTTTAAGTCTGTTTCATCGCGAATATCGTTAATTTCGGTTATTTTTTTAAGCTTTGCAAGCTCTATTACCTTTTCTATAATCGCCTCGCTTGTGGTAGTTGGCGGTATTTCGGTAATGTCTATGCAGTTCTGCGATTTATCGTAAGCGTATACGCCCCTTACCTTAAAGCTGCCGCGCCCCGTTTCGTAAATCCTTTCCATTGCCGCACGGTCATACAAAAGCTTGCCGCCTATCGGAAAATCGGGGGCTAAAAGGGTGTCTGCAACGTTTATATCGTTATCCCTTATATAGCTTATCGTGGTTTCGCAAACCTCGCGCAGGTTAAACGGGCAAATTGAGCTTGCCATACCTACGGCAATACCCGTATTTGCGTTTACAAGCACCGAGGGGAATGTGACGGGGAACAGAGTAGGCTCTTTCATGGTAGCGTCGTAGTTATCCACAAAATCTACCGTGTCTTTATCTATATCGGCAAAAAGCTCTGATGCAATGGGGGATAGCTTTGCCTCGGTATAACGCGAGGCGGCGTATGCCATATCGCGCGAGTACGCTTTACCGAACGAGCCCTTAGAGGCAACATACGGGTGCAAAAGCGCCTGATACCCTTCGGACAAACGCACCATAGTTTCATAAATGGCTGCGTCTCCGTGGGGGTTTAACTGCATGGTGCGCCCCACAATATTAGCCGATTTTATTGTGCCGCCCTTTAAAAGCCCCATATTATACATGGTATAAAGCAGCTTTCTGTGCGAGGGCTTAAAGCCGTCTATTTCAGGTATCGCACGGGATACTATAACGCTCATGGCATAGGGCATATAGTTGGTTTCAAGCGTGTCGGTTATCGGCTGCTCTACCGTAAGCCCCGCGCCGGCAATGTAAGCGTTTATTTTAGGCTTTACCGATTTCGGCTCTTTCTTCTTTTTAGTCGCCACAAACTTCACTTCCTCATTTTAATTCGGAATTCGGAATGCGTAATGCGGAATTATTTTTGCTGAGTTTTAGTTATCGAAACTAAGAGCTTTATAATTTCTTCACAATCCGAATTTATGCTTTCGTATAATTTCTTATCTATATAATCTGTTTCATAAAGAATTTCAAGCCAATATTCGGCTTCGCTGGCTTCTTTAAGCGCTATATTAAGTTTTGCGTAAAAATCGGGCTTTGACTGACCCCTTATTGCCTCTTTTACATTTGCGCCTATACTTGTGCCGCTCCTTAAAAGCTGCTTTGACATAATATATTCACTTTTCTCGGCAGTAAGGTATTTATATGCCCGAATAATCCTTACGGCAAAATCCTTACTTTTTGTAACGATTACGTTCTCCATTTTGTCCCCTTAATTCCGCATTCCTAATTCCGAATTACGAATTAAGATAAGTCTGCCTCGTCAAGATACATATAGCCGTTTTCGGCTATAAAGTCCTTTCTGCCCTGCAAATCGTCCCCAAGCAACAGATCAAACATCTGCGAGGTACGCTCGGCGTCCTGCGGCATAACCTTTATAAGACGGCGCGTTTCGGGGTTCATTGTGGTAAGGTTCATCATATCGGGCTGGTTTTCGCCAAGTCCCTTTGAGCGCTGAATGGTGTACTTGCCGTCCCCTATTTTATCAAGAATATCAATCTTTTCCTTTTCGTCATAGGCAAAGTAGGTCATATCCTTTGTGCCTATTTCGTAAAGCGGGGTTTCGGCAATATAAATTTTCCCCTCGTTTATAAGGGTGGGCATAAGCCTGTATATCATTGTAAGAATAAGGGTGCGGATCTGAAAGCCGTCCACGTCCGCGTCGGTACAGATTATGACCTTATTCCAACGAAGTGCCGAAAGGTCAAAGGTGGCAAGCCCCTTGTTTGCCTTAGACTTTACCTCAACCCCGCAGCCTAACACCTTAATAAGATTGGTTATAATCTCGCTTTTAAACACCTTTTCGTAATCGGCCTTAAGGCAGTTTAAAATTTTGCCCCTTACGGGTATTATTGCCTGAAATTCGGCGTTTCGCGCCAATTTACAGGAGCCCAAAGCCGAATCGCCCTCAACTATAAATACCTCGCGCTGCTCTACGTCCTTTGAGCGGCAGTCTACAAATTTATCCACCCTGTCAAGCATAGAGTTTGAGGATTGCAGGGTTTTTTTAAGGTTAATGCGCTCCCTTTCGCTGCGCTCGCGGCTGCGCTTGTTTACAAGCACCTGGTCGGCTATTTTATCCGCCTCGGCTTTATTTTCAATAAAATATACTTCAAGCTGATGCCGCAGGAAATCGGTCATAGCCTCGTATATAAATTTATTGGTAATAGCCTTTTTGGTCTGGTTTTCGTATGAGGTTACGGTTGAAAACGAGGAAATAACCAGCACCAGACATTCTTCAATATCCGAAAAGGTGATTTTGCTTTCGTTCGATTTATATTTGCCGCTTTGCTTTATATACGCGTCTATCTGTGAAACAAAGGCGCTGCGCGTAGCCTTTTCGGGCACGCCGCCGTATTCAAGCCAGCTTGAATTATGGTAATACTCCTTTAAGGTGTGGCGGTTTGAAAAGCAAAGCGCCGCGTTTATTTTAACCTTGTATTCGGGCTTGTCCTCGCGGTCTCTGCCCTTTCTTTCGGTCTGCCAGAACTGAACGGAGGAAATCCTTTCCTCCCCCACGGTTTCGTTTACGTAATCCTTAATACCGCTTTTATAAACAATTTCCTGCTGCACAAAGCGCGCGCCCTGCTGCTCTTTGAAAATAAACAGCAGCCCGTCGTTTACAATTGCCTGCCTTTTAAGGGTATCAAGAAAATACTCGGTGGGAATATTAACGTCGGTAAAAACCTCAATATCGGGCTTCCAGCGGGTTTTGGTGCCTGTGTCCTTGCCGTCGTAAGGCTCTTTTTTAAGCCCGCCCACATTGTAGCCCTTTTCAAAGTGCAGGTTATATTTAAACCCGTCGCGCTTTATTTCAACATCCATATATTCCGAGGAATACTGCGTAGAGCAAAGACCTAAACCGTTTAAGCCTACCGAATACTCATAGTTTGCGCCGTCGTTCGTGTTGTATTTGCCGCCTGCGTACAATTCGCAGTATAAAAGCTCCCAGTTAAAGCACTGCTCCTTATTGTTAAAGTCTACCGGAGCGCCGCGCCCGAAATCCTGCACCTCAATAGAGCCGTCGGCATATTTTGTAACAACTATCTTCTGCCCGTAGCCCTCGCGCGCCTCGTCTATCGAGTTTGAAATTATTTCAAAAACCGAATGCTCGCAGCCGTCAAGCCCGTCCGAGCCGAAAATAACGCCGGGGCGCTTTCGCACCCTGTCGGGGCCTTCAAGCTTTTTTATACTGTCGTTGCCGTATTCCGCGGTGGTTTTCGCCATTAGACGTATCTCTCCTTATTATAATAACTCAAAATACATTATACACCAAATTAAAGCTTGCAGTCAAGTAATAATGCGGCAATAGTTTTTATTTTAAAAAATGCTTGACAAAAACATATGAGCGTGCTATCATATGAATATAAATTCATATGAACGGAGGTTCAAATGATGAGCTGTCAGCACAACCACACGGCTTTGCTTGACTTAGTACGGCACGAGCTGCCGCGCGAGGAAATGCTGTGCGACCTTGCGGATCTGTTCAAGCTGTTCGGCGATACCACGCGTATGCGCATTTTGTTTTCGCTTTTTGAATCCGAAATGTGCGTGTGCGCCATTGCAGAGCTGCTCGGTATGACGCAATCGGCAATATCGCACCAGCTTAAGGTGCTTAAGCAAAGCAACCTTATCGCCTGCCGCCGCGAGGGCAAAACAATATATTATTTCCTTGCGGACGATCACGTGCGGACCATAATCGGTCAGGGCTTTGACCATTTAATTGAAGAAAGGAAAAATAAAAATGAAAAAAGTATTTGAGCTTGAAGATCTTGACTGTGCAAACTGCGCCGCAAAAATGGCAGAGGCTATAAGAGGAATTGAGGGCGTAACCTATGCCGACGTTAATTTTTTAACCCAGAAAATGACTGTTGAGGCAGACGACGAAAGCTTTGACGCCGTAATGAAAAAGGCGGTAAAGCTTTGTAAAAGGATCGAGCCGGACTGCACTATAATACTTAAATAAGAGGTGTTGGCTTATGAGCCGCAAGCATAAAAAAAAGCTGATACGCATTATTATTGCCGCGGTACTGCTTGTTGCGGTTACACTTTTGCCGGCAAGCAATATTATTAAGCTGTTTTTATACCTTATACCCTATCTTGTTATCGGGTGGGACGTTGTTCTGTCGGCTGTGCGCAATATAATTCACGGTCAGGTTTTCGACGAACAGTTTTTAATGGCGCTTGCAACCATAGGCGCCTTCGGCACGGGCGAGTATAAAGAAGCGGTTGCCGTTATGCTCTTTTACCAGATAGGCGAGCTGTTTCAGGGAATTGCCGTCGGTAAAAGCCGTAAAAGCATAGCAAGCCTTATGGATATAAGACCCGACAGCGCGGTTGTTATAAGAAACGGCGAGGAAATAAAGGTATCGCCCGAAGAAGTGGAAAAAGGCGAAACAATTATTGTAAGGCCGGGCGAAAAAATACCGCTTGACGGCGTTGTACTAAGCGGCAGCACCACGGTAAACACCGCGGCGCTTACGGGCGAAAGCCTGCCGCGCGACGTTGAAACAGGCGGCAAGGTAGTAAGCGGCTCGGTTAATCTTACGGGCGTTATAACCGTTAAAACCGAAAGCCTTTACGCCGAAAGCACCGTTGCCAAAATACTTGATTTGGTTGAAAACTCCTCGGCTAAAAAGGCTAAAACCGAAAACTTTATAACAAAATTTGCAAAGTATTATACGCCCTGCGTTGTAATTTCAGCGTTGCTTTTGGCGTTTGTTCCGCCGCTTATAACGGGCGAATGGGGCAAATGGATACAGCGCGCGCTTATATTCCTCGTGGTATCCTGCCCGTGCGCGCTTGTAATTTCGGTTCCGCTTTCGTTTTTCGGAGGTATCGGCGGTGCCTCAAAGCGCGGCGTGCTTGTAAAGGGCGCGAATTATATAGAGGTGCTTTCAAAATTAAACACCGTTGTGTTTGATAAAACGGGAACGCTTACAAAGGGCACCTTTAAGGTTACCGCCGTTCACCCCGAAAAATCGGGCGAAGACGAGCTGCTTGATATTGCCGCCGCCGCCGAAAGCCATTCCAACCACCCGATAGCCGAATCCATAATAGCGGCGCATAAGGGTCATATAGACTCATCGCGTATAGGAAAGGTTACGGAACATGCCGGAATGGGCATTGAAGCGATAATTGACGGCAGGGATATATTTGCCGGCAACGGCAGGCTTATGGATAAGGCGGGAGCAGAATGGCACAACTGCCATATAAACGGCACGGTTATCCATATTTCAGAGGGGAGCGATTACCTCGGTCACATTGTAATTTCAGACGAGGTAAAGCCCGATTCAAGGGAAGCGATTGCCGACCTTAAAGCGCTCGGCATTGCAAAAACCGTTATGCTTACGGGCGACCGCAGGGAAATTGCCGAAGCCGTAGGCCGTGAATTGGGGCTTGACGAGGTTCACGCGGAGCTTATGCCGGACGGCAAGGTGCGCGACGTTGAATCGCTTTTAGCCGAGGGCGGAACCCTTGCATTTGTAGGCGACGGAATAAACGACGCCCCCGTGCTTGCCCGCGCCGATATAGGCATTGCGATGGGCGCTATGGGAAGCGACGCGGCTATCGAGGCGGCGGACGTTGTGCTTATGGACGATAAGCCCTCAAAGCTGCCCCAAGCTGTTAAGATAGCGCGAAAAACCATGGGCATTGTTTGGCAGAACATAATCGTTTCGCTTGCGGTTAAGGCTGCGGTTCTTATTTTGGCGGCGTTAGGCCACGCAAATATGTGGCTTGCAATATTTGCCGACGTAGGCGTTACGGTGCTTGCAATACTTAACGCTATGCGCGCAATGAGCGTTAAAAAATAACCGAAAGCTGTTTAAGCTTTAATATTACGGGGCTGTAATCCTTTTATTAAGGGATACAGCCCCGTATAATAATATAAGCGATACCCGCACCCGATTTACGGGCAGTCCTTGTACCAACGCACCGTTTAGTCATTGCAGTGCGGGTGTCCGGCGGACACCTCTGCGAAGCAGAAGCACCGACCGAGCCGGCAGGCGAGACCGCCGTAAGGTGCGCGGCAATCCGCTCCCTTTGTCATTTAAGATAAAAAAGCTTTAATATCCGCAATGCTTTACGGGTATTAAAGCTTTTTTGTTTTAGTATCTGTTTTTGCTTTAATTAAAATACTTACTTGATTTCCTGTTCAAGCCCTCTGAACAAATCATCGTCAAAAAAATCGGATATTGATATATCAAGCCCGTCACAAAGCTTTTTAAGCGTAATTACCGATAGATCCTTACGGTTTTCATCCATAAGGCTGTAAACCGTTGACGGGGTGACTCCCGAAAGGGTTGCAAGCTCGTTATATTTAATATTTCTCTTTTTACATATATCCTGCAAGTGTTTTACAATAGCTTCTTTTATCAGCATAATATCACCCACGAATATATTATTAAAATATTCGCTTTAGCGTATACGCACTTGCGTAATTTTACTTTTTAAGTTATAATATACGCATATGCGTATATCGGATAATGAGAAATAATTATGACCGTAACATTTTCCGGACACAGAAACACACCGGACAGCATACAGCCGGCGCTTAAGAAAACATTGATACAGCTTATTGAAAAAGCCTTGGCGGAGGACAGGGGTAAAAGGGTTATAAATTTATATAAGGCAGGT
>ERZ834769.1301-NODE-1301-length-22289-cov-3.855222_pt1 | contig 22289 bp, 20 predicted proteins | sample MGYA00519690_ERZ834769 | MGnify/ENA primary metagenome ERZ834769 (study PRJEB31850, sample SAMEA3708760) | human gut metagenome | biome: human gut; feature: human-associated habitat; material: faeces | place: China | collected 2014 ... | reverse complement strand
GAAGGATGGATCCATAACGGCTTCTTTCAGTTTTTCCAGGTCATTGGCATCAGGGTGAGACAATGCACAGTCAAAATTCTGGATCAATACATCAAGATTTGCCGGATGATCAGGAGCTTCCTTCATTTTCAAGTAGCGTTCCCGGACAGACTGCGGCATTCTGCCCTGACACATATACTCTCCGACGATAACATTGCTTGCGTCAATGATAGAGCAGTTCGGAAGAAGGGATCACTGTGTCGGACACACCGAAATACTCACATTCATCCTGAGGTAATGCCTCGTGGATCGCATCAGCCAGCACCTTGGTATTACCTGTTAAGCTGCTATAAACGATGGAATATTTTTTATTCTTCATATCATGTACCATTGGTTTCATGCTATTTTTATGCCAGTTATTATTGAATTTTCAAGGTGCATAGGCACATTTTAATGTGCGAAGTTTGAGTAATAAAAATAAGCACGCGGATACATACATAATGTATCTACATGCTTATAGTACAGCTAGTGCGGCACAAAAGTCCTACAAATTGTCTTCCGGGATGCGGACATGACCCGCGGAGTGCTCAAAACTTGGAAAGACACGGATCATCGTGGATGCAGTCGCCGGCTGGTTAGAAATGCCACATTTTTTGAACAGAATGTTCCATAGGCATTCCACCCGAAATCGCAGGACATGTGTCTCATAATATCCTTATCCCTGAAAGGCAACCGCATGCTTGATGCGACAACCCTGCTTTTCATGCATCAAACAGAAATTACTCCATCCTCTGGTGATTCCGCCAGAATGCGATTGTTTCCTCCAGGTCGGCTTCATCCTTAAATAAATGCATTTCCTTAGCCACTTCAATGGCGAAATCTACATAGCCATTTGCACGGGAAGTGATCACCCGGTCTGCTGAAACGACATTAAGATCGGTAGAGTGCGTGGATGCAATTCCATCTAAAATGCTGGCATGATCTAGTACGTCTACTCCGGCACAGATCCCGGCAATGATCCCCTGATTCATTTGAATCTTTCTGAGGCAGTTCCACACAGCATCAGTATCAATTTCCTTGATATTCCCACCGGGTACTATGATAAGTTCGATGTCTTTTACCGGAATATCTGTCAGCTTGCCGGAAACATTGATTGAGTAACCTTCCATAGAAGTGATGGGATTTCCGTCCATCGATACAAATGTGACATCTTTTCCGGTAAATTTTAGAAAATAATTTAATATCACAATCTCGTAAATGCAGCTTGTGTCATATAAAAGTACAACTGTTCTCATAAATTTCTACCCCACAATCTTTCCGTCTTCAATAAGAGACAAGAACACCGGCACCAGTTCGGGATCGAACTGCGTGCCGCTGTTCTTTTTCAGTTCACCTGCAGCGTAGTCGATCGAGCGTTCCTGCTTGTAGGGGCGCCGGGCGGTCATGGCGTCAAAGCAGTCGGCGATGGTAAGGATACGTCCCATCAGTGGAATTCCTGTTCCCTTTAATCCGCGCGGGTAGCCCTTTCCGTCATAGCGCTCGTGGTGGGCGATAACTGCAGGGATCACGTAATCCATGTTCGGAAGGTAACGGATCATCTTGATGGAATTCTCCACATGCGTTTTCATGATTGCGTATTCCTCCGGCGTCAGCCCCTCGGTTTTCTTTAAAATGTGCTCGGGGATGCTGATCTTGCCGATGTCGTGAAGCATGCCTGCGACCCGTACCACCTCGATATCATTGTCGGTCATATGAAGCGCTTCCGCGAGCATGACCGCATATTTTGAGACATTCATGGAATGGATGAACGTAAAATTATCCTTGGCGTCGATGGCGGCGGTCAGCGCATAGATGGTCGGCGCCACCCGCTCGTAGGCGGTGCGGATATCCGGATTCTGGGAGCGGTTCTCAAGACCTTTGCGGTAAACGATGAGATGGCCTTTCCCGTCAAGCTTTCCAAAATAGACAGCCTGCTCGACATTGTGGATCAACTCTCTGCCGTCGGTGGAAATATCCGGAAACACGGAGATGCCGCAGGTGATGGTAATTTCCCACACCATGTCGGGCATGCTGCCTTTTGTCAGAACCTCCACGAGAGACTGGGTAAACGCTTTGGCGGCTGCGGCATCACTGCCGCGTCTTAAGATGAGAAATTCGTCTACACCGAAACGGAATGCCATGTCGTCCTCATCCAGAGCAGAGAGAATGATCTTGGCGCAGCGCTGGATTAAATGATCGCCCTCTTTGGAGCCGTAAAGTTCGTTGTAAAGCTTGAAATCATCGATATCGAGCATGATTAAAGAGCACGGCGTACCGGAGAGGCAGAGCTCATCAATCATCTCAAACGCATGCTTGCGGTTGTAGAGCGCCGTCAGATCATCCGTGATGGAGGCCCGGTAGGCGTTCATGTAGAGATTCGCGTTGCGCAGTGCGTGGGTGGCATAAAAGCCGATCTTGCACAGTGCGGACACCTGATCTGCAGACAGTGGCATGTGATTGTGCAGCGCGATGAAGAGAAAGCCGATCAGTGCCCGGTTGTACTTCAGACAATAGACACCGATGATATTCTGCTGGATCAGCCAGCTGCGCGTATGGCTGGAAATGCCGTCAAGCGCAGCTGGCAGGCCTGCGCCCGGCATAAACGGAATGTAGCTGTCTGCGTTCAAAAGCTGTTCCAAAAGAATGCTTGAATCGAGAAAAGAATCTTTTTCCCAGGTGATATCGCCAAAACTGCGTGTGACGTGGTAGGAAGGACTGACATCGTCACGGATCGTGAGCAGCAGACCGTCCGGAGACAGCAGACGGACGGCTGTGTCTATAATAGAATCAAAGATTTCGTCCGGGTGAATCGTGCTGATGACGGATGACAGGAATTGATCGATGAGAACAGTTTGATCGCTCATAAGGCTCCTTTGTATATGATAAATGAAAACATCTTGAGAATTCAGAATCATTATACTATAATGAAAAATGCATGGCAATAGTGGGAAATACATAGAAAAGCCATAGAAACAGGGATATTTTCATGCGTAGAGAAGAGTTTAAAATGGAGCGCACCGGACTGCTTGAGATCGGCGATGTGCTTCCGATTACAGAGGGGAAGCTGCCCAATTCCTATTACTATACACTGGGCAAGGCGTACGCGATGTCGGCGAACTATGTGGTAAGCCAGCGCATCAAGTCGCGGGAAGGCACAGTGGTAGACGTCAAAGAGACCCCGAAGGGATATTTTGTTACGGTTGAATTTGATGAGTAAAAGCGCTAAAATAATAATAATTTAGCGGAAAGGAAGCACAAATGCGTTATTTACCGACGAGCAGACTGACGCCGGGAATGGCACTGGGGCAGGACATTTATGACGGGGCGGGAAGACTTCTTCTGGGAAGGCATATTCTGCTGACAGAAGAACAAATTTCAAATCTGGAATTCCTTGGGTTCCCGGGTGTCTACGTGGACGATGAGTTTTCCAGGGGGATTGAGATACAGCAGATTGTCAGCCCGGAAGTCCGGAGGCAGGCACTGAAAATTGTATATGATCTGTTTCACACGGATATGCGGAAGCAGGAACCGTCGGAAGCGGAGTTTAAGCTGCGCAAAACGGTGGAGTCTGTGGTCGATGATGTGATATGCAATGGAGACATCATGTGCAATATCATGGACATCAAGAGTTATGATGATTATATCTATTACCATTCCATTCATGTGGGCATCCTTTCTGTGGTAGTCGGCGCACGGCTGGGGCTTCCGCATGATGAGCTGTGCCAGCTTGCAGCGGCGGCGCTGTTGCATGACATTGGGAAGCGGTTTATCGATCATGACATCGTGCGGGGAGGTAAGGCGCACCGCAGCGAAAAAGAGCAGGAGGTCTATCGGAGCCATCCGAAGATCGGTGCGGAATATCTGCGCGAGACATGCCGATTTTCCGCGGATGTGTATGAGGGAATCATGGAGCATCACGAGTGCTACAACGGCGAAGGGTATCCGCTTGGCAAAAAGGGCGGCGAGATTCACCTGTTTGCCCGCATTATCCGGATTGCAGACTGTTATGACGCAAAGGTTTCCGCGTTTCCGGCACAGAAATCACTGTCGCCGTCGGAGGCGTTAGAATATGTGATGGCGCTGGGCGACCGCTGGTTTGACCCGGATATTGTGGCTGTGTTCGCAAGGAAAGTGGCGGCGTATCCGATCGGCTGCGAAGTCGAACTGTCCAACGGGCAGCATGCGGTGGTGGCACGGAATTTTGAGAATTTTCCGCTGCGTCCGCTGGTGCGCGTTGTGGAGACGGGAGAGATGTTGAACATGCGTGACGATGAAAAAGCGAGGGCGGTAACTGTTGGGAGACTCATAGTGCGATAGAGCACCTGGGGCGAGAGGGAGTTATGACTGGACAGGGAAAGAGTGCGATTGATACACTTTTGGCAGAGAGCTTTAAGGAACTGGCGTTAAAGCAGCCAATAGAGAAGATTACAATCAAAGAGATTACAGATAAGGCGGGCGTGATCCGCCCGACATTTTACAATCATTTTCAGGACAAATATGATCTGCTGGAGTGGATTATCGACAAGGAACTGCTGGAACCGGTGGAACCGCTGATCCAGAACGGGATGATCAACGAGGCGCTGGTGCTTCTGTTCAGCGGGATCGAGCGTGAGAAGGAGTTCTACACGAAGGCAAGCCGGCTGGAAGGACAGAATTCATTCGGCAGCATTGCACAAAGCTGTGTGGAGCGCGTGCTGCTACAGGTCATCAAAGGACAGGCAGAGGGCAGAAAAAGCCGGTACGTGTGGCTGACACCAGAGCGTATCGCGGAGTATTATGCACAGTCCATGTGCTATGTGGTGATCACCTGGATCAAGTCTGGAATGACGATTTCATCCAAGGAACTTGCAGAAATCTATAATTACATGATCAAGCGGTCGATGACGGATATTCTGACAGAACTGTAATTGCGGACAGAATACAAATGAATATAAATGTATAGATAGTTATACATTTCGGGTCGAGTGTATAATAACCCGATACACGGAGAAAAGATTGAATATTTTCATATTCAGTCTTTTTTTTATACAATGCTTTTATGGAAAGGAGAGAGGGACCATGATTAAATTTGGAAAAGCGGTCGTCAAGCTGCGAATACCGATTTTGATTCTCAGTATTTTCTTATTGATACCGTCGGCAATCGGATATTTTAACACGAGAGTGAATTATGATATCCTGACATATCTGCCGGAAGAGATTGAGACGATGAAGGGGCAGGATCTCCTGCTTGACGAGTTTGGAACGGGAGCATTCTCGTTTTGTGTAGTGGAGGGTATGGACGCGAAGGACATATCTGCAATGCGGGAGCAGATGGAGGAAGTTCCTCACGTAAAATCAGTGATCTGGTACGATTCACTGGCGGACATCAGCATTCCGATGGAGATGCTGCCGGATGAGATCTATGATTTCTTTAATAATGATGAGAAGGACAGCACCTTGCTCGCAGTGTTATACGATACATCGATGTCCGCGGACGAGACGATGGATGCGATTGAGGAACTGCGCGGTGTGGTAAAAGATCAGTGCTATATCAGCGGTATGTCGGCAGTGGTTACAGATATCAAGAATCTGTCGAACAAGGAGACCCCGGTCTATGTGCTGATTGCGGTTGTACTGGCAGTCATTGTCCTGTCACTTACGATGGATTCGGCTCTGGCGCCGATTTTCTTTTTGCTCAGTATCGGAATGGCGATTGTATACAATCTGGGCACCAATGTTTTCAAGGGAGAGATTTCCTATGTGACACAGGCGCTCGCGGCGGTCTTACAGCTGGGTGTGACGATGGATTATTCCATTTTCCTCTGGCACAGTTACGAAGAGCAGCAGGAGCGTTTTCAGGGAGATAAAAAACGTGCGATGGCGCATGCGATTTCTAATACGATCACATCGGTGGTCGGAAGCTCCATCACGACGGTGGCTGGTTTCGTGGCACTGTGTTTCATGAGCTTTACACTTGGTATGGATCTTGGAATTGTCATGGCAAAGGGTGTTGTTCTCGGTGTTATCTGCTGCGTTACGGTGCTGCCGTCGCTGCTGCTGGTATTTGACAAGGCGATCGAGAAGACGAAGCACAAGGTTATCATCCCGGATCTGGGACGGATTGCAGACTGGATCGTGCGCCATTACGGCGTATTCCTGATCGTATTTCTGGTGGTGTTGGGCCCGGCAATCTACGGCTACACACACACGGATGTGTATTACGATCTTGCGGGAACACTGCCGAAGAGCTTAAGCAGTATTACCGCGAACGATAAGTTAAACGAAGACTTTGAGATGGGTGCGACGCACATGATCATTGCGGACAGCAGTCTCTCCGCAAAAGATGCCAGCGCAATGTTGGATGAGATCAGCAAGGTGGATGGCGTGAAGATGGCGCTTGGCTTTGACTCGCTGGTAGGACCAGGCATCCCGAGGGAGTTTATCCCGGATGACGTAAAAGACGTCTTGATCAACGGCGATTATCAGATGATGGTGGTCGGCTCGGAATATGCGGTTGCTTCTGATGAAGTGAACGCGCAGTGCGAGGAGATCAACAATATCATCAAAAAATATGATTCCTCTGCCATGTTAATCGGTGAGGCACCGTGTACGAAGGATCTGATTGAGATCACGGATGAGGACTTTAAGACAGTCAGCATCGTGTCGATCGGTGCAATTTTCGTGATTATCGCACTGGTATTTAAGTCGGTATCACTGCCGATCATTCTGGTGGCGGTCATTGAGTTCGCCATTTTTATCAACATGGGTATTCCGGCATATACGCACACGACGCTGCCGTTTATCGCTTCTATTGTCATCGGTACGATTCAGCTCGGCGCGACGGTCGATTATGCGATTCTCATGACAACAAAGTACAAGAAGCTTCGCTACAACGGAGCGGACAAGAAGGAAGCGATTGCGACGGCGCTTCGCAGCTCCATCCAGTCGATCATTGTAAGCGCGCTCAGCTTCTTTGCAGCGACCTTCGGTGTCGGCATGTATTCCAATATTGATATGATCAGTTCCCTGTGTATTCTGATGGCACGCGGAGCAATCATCAGTATGTTTGTCGTTATTTTCATTCTGCCGTCCATGTTTATGATTTTTGATAAACTGATCTGTGCGACGAGCATGGGATTTCGCAAGAAAAAGGGCACGACGGTGAATGTGTCGGAAAACAATGTATCGGTACAGTAACGGGAAAGGAAGGTAAAAACCATGAAATTACCAGAGTTAAAATCAAAATTCAAAAATAGATATGCAATCCGCATTATTGCCGGAGTCCTGGTCGTTACGCTTGTTGCAACAGGTTCCTCCGTCTACAGCGTGAATGCAGCAAAGGCAGGCAGCGCTGCCACGGAGACCGTGGAGGAGACGGAAGTTTCTGAGGAGACGGAAGATACAGAAGATGCCGAGAACAGCTTAAAGGATCTGCTGGATAACGGAAGCAAAGTAAGCGAGAAAGAGATCGGAAAAGAGGAGACGGTATATGTCATCGCCGACAATACCGGCAAGGAGCAGAAAATCATTGTCTCCGATCATCTGATCAACAACGATGACAAGGATACGCTTGAAGATGCATCCACATTAAAAGATATTGAAAATGTAAAAGGCGATGAGACCTTTACACAAAACGGCAATAAGGTGACATGGCAGGCAGACGGCAATGACATTTTCTACCAGGGAACGTCAGAGAGCGAGCTGCCGGTGACACAGAAGCTGACCTACTATCTGGACGGCAAGGAAGTGACGCCGGAGGAGCTTGCCGGAAAATCCGGTGAGGTTACGATACGGTTCGACTACACGAACAACCAGAAAGTGACAGCGAAGATTGACGGAAAAGACGAAGACATCTATGTACCGTTTATGGCAGTCAGCGGCATGATCCTCGGAGATGAATTCTCGGATATCGAGGTGGAAAACGGTAAGGTGATCTCCGACGGAAGCAACAATGTCGTAGTTGGCTATGCACTTCCGGGGCTGAAGGAAAGCCTGAACGTAAAGGACGACGATTTCGACGGGGATGTCACCATTCCGGATTACGTGGAGGTAAAGGCAAAGGTTGAGAACTTCAAGCTTGATACCACGATGACGGTGGTTATGAATGCAACGAACTTCATCAGCGCCGACAGCGACAATGACACCTCGAAGCTGGATGAGGTATTTGACACACTCACAGACGCGATGGATCAGCTGACCGACGGCTCCGCAGAACTGGCAGACGGCGTAGACACCTTGAAGTCCAAGATGGGCGACTTTAAGGACGGTGTTGGCACCCTGCAGTCCGGCGTTCATGCATACACGGACGGAGCGGGAAAAATCGCAAGCGGTATCACGCAGCTTTCCGACAGCATTCCGACATTATCTAACGGTGTCGGCACATTGAACAGCAGTGCGGCAACGATTGCGGACGGCGTAGAACTGTTAGACAATACTTTAAAGACTTCCTTCACCGATCAGGAGAAGGCAGCGATGCAGACACAGGCATCGTCCGCAGTGGATGCACAGGCAGAGGCGATCAAGAACCGGGCATCCGCTGCGGTAGATGCGCAGGCAGAAGCGATTAAAAATCAGGCATCTTCCACGGTAGATGCACAGGCAGAAGCGATCAGGAGTCAGGCATCTGCAGTGGTAGATGCGCAGGCAGAAGCGATTAAGACACAGGCAGAGGCAGTAGTGGACGGTCAGGCGGAAGCGATTAAGAATCAGGCTGCACAGCAGGCAAGCGCAAAGTTTGATAACGGACAGTATGAAGCCATCAAGAATCAGGCAACGCAGGAGATTACCACGAAGATGGACGGTCTGAAGGGATCTCTGACATCTTCTGCGGATGTGCAGAATCTGATTAACGGAGCGGCACTTGCATCGGTTGCAGCGCAGCATCCTACAGAGACCATCGCAGAGATTCAGACCAATCATGCGGATGAAATCGCAGAGGCACAGCAGACGGTTGTAGCACAGCTTGATACCACAATCACAACGCAGCTTGGCGGAGCGGCAGATTCTCTGGCAACGGGTGTGGCAGATACTGCGAAACAGGTCGCTCAGGCAACGGCAGGCGAGGCAGCAGTAACGGGAGCAAAGACAGCAGCCGGAGATGCAGCGGTACTCGGAGCGAAGGCGGCAGCCGGAGATGCAGCGGTACTCGGAGCGAAGGCAGCAGCCGGAGATGCAGCGGTACTCGGAGCAAAGGCAGCGGCCGGAGAGGCAGCAGTAACCGGAGCGAAAGCAGCGGCCGGAACGGCAGCCGTGTCAGCGGCAGAACAGACAAAGTCCACGATGGCGGCAAGTATTGAGCAGCAGAGCTCGGGCGGATACAGTCTGGTAACCGGAGCGAGAGCACTGGCTAATGGTACCCAGAGTCTGGCAGATGCGGTACCGGCACTGACATCCGGTGTGGCGCAGCTTAAGAACGGAAGTGCAGAACTGGTTTCCAACAATCAGAAGCTCAACGATGGCGTCAACGCGTTAAGTGATGGTACCGACGCAGTGATCGACGGTGTGGATCAGTTATCGGACGGCGCACATCAGCTGGCAGACGGAATCGTTACCTTCAACGAGGAGGGAATTGAGAAGATCTTAAATTCCTACCACGGTGATATTGAGCCTCTGATGGATCGTATCCAGGCGGTTCTGGATGCCGGTGAGGACTATCAGACCTACACGGATATTGCGGACGGCGTGAACGGAAGCATTAAGTTCATCTACAAGACAGATGCGGTGAAAGAGGACTAATGAAAATTGTCTCAATAAATCCGTATTTGTTCTGGAAATATTGTAAGAAGAGAGTATAATAATAAGGAGTCATGTGAGGGAGGACGGAAATGAACTGGATAGAGAATGTTCTGATTATAGCGGGAGTGTCGCTTGATATTTTCGCGGCGATGGAGTGCCAGGGCGCATTGGTCGCAAAAGTGGACAAAAAACAGTTGTCCGTCATCTGCGCGTTGATCGCTGTATGGCAGCTTTGCGCGCTGGCGCTCGGGAACTATCTGTCCGGTCTCCTTTACAGAAATGAGCTGGCACACGATGAGAATTTTGTAGGACTTGTGATTGCGGCGGTGATCTTTTTCGGACTCGGCATCCGTCTGATTGCGAAGGCAATCAAGAACGAATGGATCAATGAGCGCCGGGAGGAGAGCCTTGATGTGAAAAAGTTCCTGAGGATGACTGCGGTGACAAGCATCTATACGCTGCTTGCGGGGATCGCATTCGGATTCCTGGGGACGAACGTTGCGCTGATGCTGATCATCATCGTATGTATGACGATTGCATTCGTTGTGCTTGGCGTGTATACGGGTTATCATCTGGGATTTCAGCACAAGACAAAAGCATATGTCGGCGGAGCGCTTCTGCTTTGGATTGCCGGCATCGATGTGATTGTAAGACACATCATGTGCTAAAAAGAGGGAGAGTATTTCAAATAGAACCAGAGACGGTTGGGGAGCTGTCTCTGGTTTTTTCTGATCGGGGTGCGTTTACTCGCCGTTGAAAGAATCGGTGTGATACAGTATAATATTCTAGGAAGAAAGTATTACGTTTCGTAATGAGGGGAAAAGATGGAGAAGATCAGACATGACAGCAGCTATGAATGGCTGAGTGGCGAAAGCTGGAAGGAGTGGAGCGCGAGCTTCTTTTCGATGGGCTGGAAGATCTGGGGCGTGGTGTTAATCACAGAATTGTTTTTGTTTCTGTTTTTTAAGCCCACCGCGGACTGCGGCAGACTGCGCTATGGATGGCTGTTCATTGTGCGACCGAGCGGACTGCAGCTGTTGCTTCTTTTTGTGTACCGCCTGCTGACCGGCAGACAGAAGCGTGTATACAGCAGACGGGCGATGGCGGGATGCGCCATATTCCTGCTGACATCCTACGCGGCTGTGATGGCGTGGGTGCATACGAGCGTGACGCTGATGCCGATGGTTCTGTTGCTGCCGATGCTGCTGACGCCGCTCTACAAAGACCGGGTCATGACGCTTGTGCAGGCGGCGCTGCTCGTTGCAGCCTATGTGCTGGACTGTGTCTATTTTATACCTGCCAGTTCTTATTTCCCGCTGACAACCCCGTTTATTGAGGGCAGCATCTTCGTGGGAACGGTGTGCGGTATGCTGGTGGCGCTGGAACTGGTCAACGATTCGGCGATCGTGAACGATGAGCGTTCCAAGCGGGATTCCCTGACCAAGCTCTACAACCATGAAAGCTTTTATGAGGAGTTAGAGTATTACCAGAGAAGGTACGAGGAGAACCGGGAGCGTTTTTCGCTTGCGGTGATCGATATTGATAATTTTAAGAATGTCAATGATACCTACGGACATGCGTTTGGAGATGTCGTTTTAAAAGAAGTGGCAGACATCTGCGCCAGACACAAAGGCGCGGCGGGATTCTGTGCCCGCTATGGCGGCGAGGAGTTTGCCATCATATTTAAGGGAGCGGGAGTCGGACAGGCGGAAGAGATGGCGGAGCAGATCCGGCAGGAGTTTGAACAGAAAATGTTTACAACGCCGCAGGGGGAGCGGTCGTTTTCCGTGAGCATCGGTGTGGCGGAGTACGACAGGGCTTATCCGGGTGCCAGCGCGTTTTTTGAAGTGGCGGACGCTGCTCTTTACTGCGCAAAAAGAGAGGGCAAGAATCAGGTGAGACGATGAAAGTATTGTTGACGGCGGTGAATGCAAAATACATTCACTCAAATCTGGCAGTGTACGATCTGCGTGCCTATGCGGAGGCTTATGGCACCGGCGGGGCGCAGGTGGAGATCGGGGAATATACGATTAACCATACGATAGACTACATATTGGAAGGAATCTATAAGGCAAAGCCAGATGTGCTTTGCTTTTCCTGTTATATCTGGAATCTGGATTATGTGGAACAGCTGATGGACGAGTACCACAAGATCTGTCCCGAAGTGCCGATCTGGGTCGGAGGCCCGGAAGTGTCTTATGAGACGGAGGCGTTTCTAAAAGCGCATCCGCAGGTGACCGGGGCAATGGTTGGCGAGGGAGAAGAGACTTTTCTGGAACTGTGTGAGAACTACGCAAAAGCGGGTGCCGGAGCGAAGGCGGGGAAGGTGGATTTCCCGGGAATCAAGGGAATCATGTACCGTGCCGGAGAGAGCCTCGTAAAAACCGGAGCGCGCGAGCCGCTGGATTTAAACCGGATTCCGTTCTGCTACGGAGCCGTTGAAGATTTCCGGAACCGCATCATCTATTATGAATCGAGCAGAGGATGTCCGTTCCGGTGCAGTTACTGTCTTTCCTCGGTGGAAAAGACACTGCGGTTCCGGGATGTGGAGCGGGTAAAAAAAGAACTGGCGTTTTTCCTGGAGCAGAAAGTCGCGCAGGTGAAGTTTGTGGACCGCACCTTTAACTGCCGGCATGAACATGCAATGGAGATCTGGAAGTTTTTAATCGAACATGACAATGGTGTGACCAACTTCCATTTTGAGATATCCGCGGATCTTCTGACGGATGAGGAGATTGCACTGATCGGTCAGATGCGGCCGGGGCTGATCCAGCTGGAGATCGGCGTGCAGTCCACGAACGACGCCACGATCACCGAGATCCACCGGACGATGCAGCTGGACCGCCTGAAGACGGTTGTAAGGAGCATCCAGGAAAAAGAAAACATACACGAACATCTGGATCTGATTGCAGGTCTGCCCTATGAAGGCTATGAGACGTTTGCACGTTCGTTTGATGAGATTTACGCGTTAAAGCCCAATCAGCTTCAGCTTGGATTCTTAAAAGTGTTAAAGGGTTCCTATATGTATGAGCATACCGCAGAGTACGGTCTCATCTACCGCAGCAGACCGCCGTATGAGGTGCTTAAGACGAACTGGCTTAAGTTCGGGGAGATTCTTCGCATCCGGCAGGTGGAAGAGATGCTCGAGGTGTATTACAACAGCGGACAGTACGCTACGGCAATCCGCCTTCTGGAGACGCAGTATGCGAGTGCGTTTGCCATGTTTGCGGAAATGGGAACTTTTTATGAGGAGCACGGTTATTTTGGAATGGGTCATTCCAGGATGCGCAGGGCGGAGATCCTGCTGGAATTTGCAAAAGAGCGTAGGCCGGGGGTGCTCCCAGTGCTTGGAGAGGGTCTGGTATATGACCTGTATGAAAGAGAGAATCTCGGAAGCAGACCCGCGTGGGCAGCAGATGCAAATGAATGGAAACAGATGACGCGTCAGTATGGTAAAAATGGAAAGCAGTCGCATATTGAGCGGTTTTTCTACCGGTTTTCCGGCCGCAGGCAGGATACTGTATTGCTCCCGGAGAGGCTGGAAGATCCGGTCTATGTGAGATTTGACTATACCGGAAGGGACCCGCTCGATCATCAGGCGCGGCATGAATATCTGGAGCCTTCCGGGGAATAACCGGAAAGAGGGGAGAATAGATTGTTAGAGGATTATGTGGTCATTGATCTTGAGATGACGGGATTGAATGCGAAGACGGATGCTATCCTGGAAGTGGGAGCCGTGCGCGTCAGAGACGGCAGACAGACGGAAACGTATGGCGCTATTTTAAAGTGCGGGCGGGAATTGTCAGAGCGTGTGGTAGAACTGACGGGCATCACGCCGGAGATGGCGGCAGACGGCAGGGAACCGGAAGAGGCGATGCAGGAATTTTTTACATTCCTGGGGGACGATGTGCTGGTCGGCCAGAATGTGATTTTTGATTACAGCTTTCTGAAACAGTGGTCGGTCAACCACGGTCAGACGTTTGAGCGAAATGCTGTGGATACCTTAAAGCTGGCGAGGCGCTTTCTTCCGGCGGAGCAGAAAAAGGATCTGGAAAGTTTGTGTACCTATTTCGGGATCGGGCGTGAGCGGGCGCACCGTGCGCTCGATGATGCGATGGCGACCGGAATCGTGCTGGAGAGATTAAAACAGGAGTACGGTACGGTACAGCCGGAGGCGTTTCTGCCGTATGCGCTCTGTTACCGCACAAAAAAACAGACGCCCGCAACGGGGCGTCAGATGGATGGCCTCAAGAAATATGCTGCGCATTACGGCATCCCGGAGACGGAGATCCCGGAGCAGATGACGCGGAGTGAGGCGTCGAGACTGCTTGACCGCTGGATCGCCGTGCACGGGCGGATGCCCCGGGATTAAGCATTTACTTTTTCCTCAAGCATGGCGACGATGGCGTTCTGTCTGGGGGATTCCAGTGCTCTCGCGGCGATGAGAAGACGGTCAAGTGCGTCGGAATCCCTGGCGTTTAGATAATAGTCTGCGAGCATCCGGTAGTTCCCACTGTGATCGGATCCGCAGCTGATGCCGTACTCGAGAACCCGGACTGCCTCCGCGTCATGACCGAGCTTTTTCAAACATTCGGCGTACTCATAGATGGTGCGGCAGAGGGTGGTGTAGTTCTCGTCACAGGCGCAGAGCGTTTCCAGATTGGCAACGCCGTACTCCAGCTTGAGATCGGTGTTGGTCTTGCCGCCGAGGTTTAAGATTTTCTGTCCGGCAAGCGATTGGAGAGTCTCCTCATATTTTTTTAATTCGGGATTGTCATAGATACCCATTGGAAAATCGGCAAGAGGTATGGTAATATAGGGAAGCCCGCTGATGTCCTTGCGGCGTGTGTGGTTTGCTTCGTTCTCGCGGTTCCAGAAGCTCTCGGCAGCGGCTTCTTCGGCAGCGGTGCTTTTATGGCGCAGATAAGCAAACATACATACAAAAAAGATAAAAAGTCCTAAAAAAATCATGAGAATCATCCCTTCTTGTGGTATAGTGTAAAAGGTTCGCGCGGTATCCAGGGCGTGAACGGAAAGGTGGTAGAACGAAATGTACGATTTTGGTAAAAAAAAGAATAAAAAACTGCTTGCAGGAATCATCATTGTGGTTGTGGCAGCCATGCTTCTGACAACGGTGCTTGCAGCGTTATTATAAGTGTATTCCGCCGTTTTGCTTTCATGTAAAATATACTAAAAATCCCAGAGTGAGTCAAACATATTCGTGTTTATGCACCTTGAAAAGAAAGGCGCGTATGGGCTATAATGAGCGGAAGCAGAGTATATGCTTGGCAAAACAGGCGTTAGCAGAGCAGAGAACAGATATTTCAGAGGGAAGAATATGAAAAAGGGAACAGGTTTTTTGACATTGTTTGGGGGTGCAGTGGCACTTTACGCATTGCTGGCGGCACCGGTTTCCATGAGGGCACAGGAGACGGAGACGATTGAGGACGGTGTCTATATCGGCAATATTTATGTGGGCGGCATGACGGAGGAAGAAGCGGTCAGCGCGGTAGAAGCGTACGTGGAGAGCGCAGATTCGGCGGAGATGACATTGAAGACCGGCGATAAAAGTGTATCCGTGACGGCAGCTGATCTTGGAATATCCTTTTCCAACTTAAACGTGGTGGACGAGGCGATAGATGTCGGCAGAAGCGGCAACCTCATCAAGCGGTACAAGGACAAGAAGGATCTGCAGCAGGGGGACAAAGTGATTGCACTCTCACTGGATGTGGATTCCGATGCGGTGGCATCCATCCTTTCCGAGAAAGCGGCGCAGCTGAACCAGGAGGCTGTGGATAATGGTCTGGTTCGTGAGAACGGTGCGTTTAAGATCATTAAGGGCGAGCAGGGCATCGAGGTCAACGTGGAGGATTCCATTGCGGCGATCGAGAACTATATCAGCAGTGAGTGGGACGGTGGCAACGCCGAGATCGAGCTCGTGGCGGAAGTGGTGGAGCCGCGCGGCAGCGAGGAAGATCTGGAGCAGATCACGGATATGATGGGAAGCTATACGACGAATTACAAGGATTCCGGTCAGAACCGCTGCGACAACATCTCCAATGCAACCAGCAAGATCAATGGTACACTGCTTTATCCGGGCGAGGAATTTTCCGTCTATGAAGCGATCGGACCGCTGGATGCGGCAAACGGATACGAACTGGCAGGTGCCTACGAGAATGGTCAGACGGTTGAGTCCTACGGCGGCGGTGTGTGCCAGGTATCTACGACTTTGTACAACGCAGTCATTCTGGCGGAGCTTGAGATCACGCAGCGCTCGAATCATTCCATGATCGTAAGCTATGTGAAGCCATCCATGGATGCGGCGATTGCAGGCGATTACAAGGATCTGCGTTTTGTCAATAATCAGGACATTCCGATTTATATTGAGGGGTACACCGAGGGAAAGAATGTTACCTTTAAGATCTACGGACACGACACGAGACCATCGAACCGCGTTGTGACTTATGAGAGTGAAGTGGTATCCGAGCAGGATCCGGGCACGCAGTATGTGGCGACCGGAGATCCGGCGGGTTATATGAAGACTGCGCAGGGCAAGCATATCGGCTATGTGGCAAGACTGTGGAAAGTTGTCACGGTAGACGGTGTGGAGGAGAGCCGGGAGATTTTTAATAAGAGTACCTACAAGGCGTCTCCGAAGATTGTAAACGTGGGAACGGCATCAGCAGACCCGAATGTGTCTGCGGTGATTGGCGCGGCGCTTGCGACCGGGGATGAGGCAACCATCAATGCGGCGGTTGCACCTTATGCGGCGAGTGCGGCAGCAATCTTAAATCCGGCACCGGTAGAACAGCCGTCGCAGGAAGAGCAGGCGATTACCGGAACGGTGGATGAGAGCCAGATCACAGGCGGAGAATAAAAGTATAAGAGATTGTTTAAGGCTGCCTCAGAAGAGACAGCCTTAAGCTGTAAATAAACGGGAGAACACAGATGAAGATCGGAAAACTGCCGGAGAGCGTACTGAAGCGCTCCGTATTCAAACAAATACATACCAGACGCCCCGAGGTTGTCTTAGGAGCCGGCGTCGGAGAGGACTGCGCTGCGATCAAGCTGGCGGAGGATGAGACGCTCGTGATGTCCACAGATCCGATCACCGGAACGGCGAAGGATATCGGGACACTTGCGATCCAGATTACAGTGAATGATCTGGCAAGCGCGGGGGCGGAGCCGGTGGGCGTGCTGCTCACGGTGCTGCTGCCGGAGAGCGTGGAGGAGCCCGAACTGCGTGCCATGATGGCACAGGTGGAGGAAGCCTGCGCCAAGGCAAAGATCCAGGTGATGGGGGGACACACGGAAGTGACGGCGGTGGTCAATCAGCCGGTGATCTCCGTCTGCGGTGTCGGCAAAGTGAAGGATGGCTGTCTGATCTCGACCGGAGGGGCGAGGCCGGGTATGGATATTCTTGTCACAAAGTGGATCGGAATTGAGGGAACTTCCATTATCGCAAAGGAAAAAGAAACAGAACTAAAGACAAAGTTCTCGGTGCCTTTTGTCGAGAAGGCAAAAGCACTGGATGCTTATATATCGGTACAATCAGAGGCCGCAGTCGCCGTCAAGTCTGGCGTTGGTGCAATGCATGACGTCACAGAGGGCGGAATATTCGGTGCGCTCTGGGAAATGGCGGAAGCATCTGGCGTCGGACTTGAAATCGATTTGAAAAAGATACCGGTCCGTCAGGAGACCATTGAGGTCTGTGAATTTTTCGGAATCAACCCCTACCAGCTGATTTCCAGCGGCTGTATGCTGATGGCGGCAGAGGATGGCAATCTGCTGGTAAGAGAACTGGAGAAGGCGGGAATCCCTGCCACGATTATCGGAAAGGCAACCGCGGGGAACGACCGCGTCCTTTTGAACGAGGAGGAGCGCAGATTTTTGGAGCCTCCGAAGGCGGACGAATTATATAAGGCGATATAAAGGAGAAGAAGCGATGCGTGAAAAGATTTTGACATTTATAGAGAAGAATAGCCGGATTGACTTAAAGGAGCTTGCCATTGTGCTCGGTGTCGATGAGACAACGGTTATGAATGAGCTTGAGAAAATGGAAGAGGAGCACATTATCTGCGGCTACCACACACTGATCGATTGGGACAAAGCGGGCATTGAGAAGGTGACTGCGCTAATCGAGGTACGTGTGACACCGCAGCGCGGCATGGGCTTTGACAAGGTGGCAGAGCGGATCTACAACTATCCGGAGGTCAATTCCGTTTACCTCATCTCCGGAGGCTTTGATTTTATGGTGACGATCGAGGGAAAGACCCTGCGCGAGGTTTCACAGTTCGTGTCCGATAAGCTTTCCCCGCTGGATTCCGTGCTCAGCACGAAGACCAACTTCATCCTGAAGAAGTATAAGGATCATGGAACCGTAATGGCAGAGCAGCCCAAAGATGAAAGGATAGAGATGTAAGATGAGAGATCCGTTAAATAAGACAATCACAACGATCCAGCCGTCTGGTATCCGAAAGTTCTTTGACGTCGTCCATGAGATGAAGGACGCGATCTCTCTGGGTGTCGGCGAGCCGGATTTTGATACCCCGTGGCATATCCGCGACGAGGGTATTTATTCCCTGGAAAAAGGAAAGACACACTATACATCCAATGCCGGACTCAAGGAATTAAAAGTGGAGATCGACCATTATCTGGACCGGCATTACGGGGTGTCCTATGATCCGGATCATGAGATCATGGTGACGATCGGAGGCAGCGAGGCGATCGATGCGGCGATGCGCGCCATGCTTGATCCGGGAGATGAGGTTTTAATCCCGCAGCCGAGCTACGTGTCCTACGTGCCGTGCGCCGTGCTTGCAGGAGGCGTTCCGGTGATCATTGAGCTGAAGGCGGAGAATGAATTCCGTCTGACGCCGGAAGCGCTGGAGGCTGCCATCACACCGAAGACCAAGCTTCTGGTGATGCCGTTCCCGAATAATCCGACCGGCGCCATTATGGAGAAAAAAGATCTGGAAAAGATCGCGGACATCGTAAGAGAGCACGACCTTTATGTCATTAGCGACGAGATATACTCGGAGCTGACGTATCTGGAGCGGCATGTGACGATTGCCTCCCTGCAGGGAATGCGTGACCGGACGATCGTGATCAACGGTTTCTCCAAATCCCATGCCATGACAGGCTGGCGTCTGGGGTATGCGTGCGGACCGCGCATCATCATCGAGCAGATGTTAAAGATTCATCAGTTCGCGATTATGTGTGCGCCGTCCACCAGCCAGTATGCGGGCGTGGAGGCACTGCGCAACGGAGATGAGGATGTGGCTGCCATGCGCGAGGAGTATAACGGCAGACGCCGCTATCTGCTGCACCGGTTTAAAGAGATGGGATTGTCCTGTTTTGAGCCGTTTGGCGCATTTTACGTGTTCCCGTGCATCAAGGAGTTCGGAATGACGTCCGAAGAATTTGCGACGGAGCTGCTCAATCAGCAGAAATTAGCCGTTGTCCCGGGCACTGCGTTCGGAGACTGTGGAGAGGGATTTTTGCGCATTTCCTATGCTTACTCGCTGGATAATCTGAAGAAGGCGATGGACCGCATGGAGGCGTTTATCACAGATCTTCGCAAGAGATCATAAGAAAAAGGGAGGAGGGCGTTTCCTCCCGAATGGAGACTGACATGGCAAAGCTGAATGTTGTATTATATGAGCCGGAGATTCCGGCAAACACCGGAAATATCGGCAGAACGTGCGTGGCGACAGGGACAAGACTGCACCTGATCGAACCGCTGGGATTCCATCTGGATGAGAAAGCAATCAAGCGTGCGGGCATGGATTACTGGAGTGAACTGGATGTGACCACCTATGTCAACTGGGAAGATTTCTGCGAGAAGAACCCGGGCGCTAAAATTTATATGGCGACGACGAAGGGCAGACATGTATACACCGAGGTATCCTATGAGCCGGACTGCTACATTATGTTTGGAAAAGAGAGTGCCGGGATTCCGGAGGAGATCTTAAAAGCCAATCCGGACACCTGTGTGCGGATTCCGATGATCGGCGAGACGCGGTCACTCAATTTATCCAATTCGGTTGCGATTGTGCTGTATGAGGCATTGCGGCAGAATGAGTTTGACCACATGAAGCTGCAGGGCGAGCTGCACCGGCTGCGCTGGGAAGATTAGAGAGGGTACAGATGGGAATTATCAAGGCAAGACAGTTGGTTCATGAATATATCAGACGCGATGAGGAGGGCAATGTGGAGTCCATCTCCACAGCGCTCGACCACGTCGATCTGGATGTGGAAGCGGGAGATTTTATTGCCATTTTAGGACACAATGGTTCCGGCAAATCCACGCTTGCAAAACACATTAACGCGCTCCTTCTGCCGAGCGAAGGCTCGCTCTGGGTGGATGGCAGGGATGTCACAAAGGAAGAGAATACATTTGCGGTGCGTCAGACTGCGGGTATGGTATTTCAGAATCCGGACAACCAGATCATTGCGAGCGTCGTGGAGGAGGATGTCGGCTTCGGACCGGAGAATATCGGCGTGCCGACGGATGAGATCTGGAAGCGCGTGGAAGAAAGCCTTGGTGCGGTAGGGATGCTCTCGTACCGCCACCATTCGCCGAACAAGCTCTCCGGCGGACAGAAGCAGCGCGTGGCGATCGCCGGGGTTGTGCTCGACGAGCCGACTGCCATGCTTGATCCGAACGGGCGGAAGGAAGTCATCCGCACGGCGCATGAACTGAACCGGAAAAAAGGCGTGACGATCATTTTGATCACACATTATATGGAGGAAGTCGTGGACGCCGACAAGGTGATCGTGATGGATCAGGGAAAAGTCGTCATGCAGGGAACGCCGCGGGAAGTGTTTTCCCAGGTGGGAAAACTCAAGGAGTACAGACTGGATGTGCCGCAGGTGACGATTTTAGCAGATCTGCTGCGCCAGTCCGGCATTGATGTACCCGTCGGTGTGCTGCACCGCCAGGAACTTGTGGACGCGATTCTTCGTGTGGCACAGATCGGAGAGTAGAAATGTCAATTATTTTAGATAAAGTGAATTTTGTATATAGTGAGGAGACCGCGTACCAGATTCAGGCGTTAAAGGATGTGAACCTTGAGATTAAGGACGGACAGTTCATCGGCATCATCGGACATACCGGTTCCGGCAAGTCAACGCTGATCCAGCACCTGAACGGTCTGATGAAGGCAACCTCGGGAACGATCTATTTTCATGGACAGGATATTTATGAGGAAGATTTTGACCTGAGAGAACTGCGCAACCGGGTGGGACTGGTGTTCCAGTATCCGGAGCATCAGCTTTTCGAGACGACAATTTTTGATGACGTCTGCTTTGGTCCGAAGAACCAGGGACTTTCCAAGGAAGAGGCGGGACTGCGGGCGTTTGAGGCACTGCGCAGTGTTGGTATGCCGGAGGAGCTTTATTACCAGTCGCCGTTTGATCTCTCGGGAGGGCAGAAGCGCCGTGTGGCGATCGCCGGAGTGCTTGCCATGAAGCCGGAGGTGCTGATCCTGGATGAGCCGACCGCGGGACTTGACCCGGCAGGAAGAGACGAGATCTTAGACCTTGTGGCACGGATGCACCGCGAGCGAAACATGACGGTCATTCTGGTGTCGCACAGTATGGAGGATGTCGCCAAGTATGTGGAGCGCATTATCGTGATGAACCATGGACAGGTGATGTTCGACGACACACCGAAGGAAGTGTTCCGGCACTATAAGGAGCTGGAGACGATCGGACTCGCGGCTCCACAGGTGACTTACCTGATGCACGAACTGAAGGAGCACGGGCTTTCCGTGGATACGGAGGCGACGACGGTGGAGGAAGCCAGAGCCAGCCTGATGCAGGCATTGACGGGAATTGATTCCGGCAGGAGCGATATTCACCGGTAAGGTGTGCCGCGGCAGGAATCATTTTACGGAGGAAAGAGTCACCGGCGGGCGCCGATGAAGAATTCCGGTAGGGAGGAAGTTTATACATGTTGAGAGATATTACACTGGGCCAGTATTATCCGGCAGATTCTGTGATCCATAAACTGGACCCGCGTGTGAAACTGTTTAGTACAATGATCTATATCATATCCCTGTTCTGCTTCCGTGGCGTGGCAGCGCTTGCGATTGCAACGGTATTTCTGATTACAGTCATAAAGCTGTCGAAGGTGCCGTTTAAGTTCATGGTAAAGGGATTAAAGGCAATCATGATTCTGATGTTAATCACGGCGGTGTTCAATCTGTTTTTGACGCCCGGTGAGGTACTGGTAAGCGTCTGGCGTTTTACGATCACGAAGGAAGGCGTGACCAGCGCGGTGCTGATGGCGATCCGCCTGACCTACCTGATTCTCGGGACCTCAATCATGACGCTGACCACAACGCCGAACCAGCTGACAGATGGTCTGGAAAAAGCGCTGATGCCGCTTTCTAAGATCGGTGTTCCGGTGCATGCGATTGCAATGATGATGTCGATTGCACTCCGCTTTATTCCGATTCTGATTGAGGAGACGGATAAGATCATGAACGCGCAGAAAGCGCGCGGCGCGCAGCTGGACACCGGCAAGATGACCGACCGGGTCAAGGCGCTGG
>ERZ834769.1279-NODE-1279-length-22617-cov-4.780738_pt1 | contig 22617 bp, 13 predicted proteins | sample MGYA00519690_ERZ834769 | MGnify/ENA primary metagenome ERZ834769 (study PRJEB31850, sample SAMEA3708760) | human gut metagenome | biome: human gut; feature: human-associated habitat; material: faeces | place: China | collected 2014 ... | reverse complement strand
CTGCTGCCCGACATGATCGAGGTGGGCAGCTTCATCGGCATGGCCGCCATGAACCGTTCGGAGCTGACGATCAAGGATGTGTCGTTCGAGAACCTGGGCATCATCCCCGCGCAGTTCGCCCGCATGGGCATCCGTTTCGAACAGCGGGGCGACGACATCCACATCCCCCAGCAGGACCATTACAGCATCGACACGTTCCTCGACGGCTCGATTATGACCATTGCCGACGCCCCGTGGCCGGGACTGACGCCCGACCTGCTGTCGATCTTTCTGGTGGTGGCCACGCAGGCCAACGGCGCCGTGCTGATCCACCAGAAAATGTTCGAAAGCCGCCTGTTCTTCGTCGACAAACTGATCGACATGGGCGCACAGATCATTCTCTGCGACCCGCACCGCGCCACGGTCATCGGCCACGACCACCGGCTGTGCCTGCGCGCGACCCGCATGACCTCGCCCGACATCCGTGCGGGCGTGGCGCTGCTGATCGCGGCCATGTCGGCCGAAGGGGTCTCGACCATCCAGAACATCGACCAGATCGACCGCGGCTACAAGGACATCGACGGCCGTCTGAATGCCCTCGGGGCCAAAATCACCCGCATCGACGACTGCAAGTAAATCCCCGGCTTTCCGGAAAACAACCCCTGCCGCGCAATATTCCATCAGCCGCGCGGCAGGGGTTTTGCGACCATAGGGCAGCAAAACCGCCCGCCGAACCCCGTTTTCCGGGATTTGCGGCCGAAAGGAACAGGGTCAAAAAACGGCCGAAATGTACCATTCGGCCTATTTTTTATATCTTTGTGCGTCGACCCCGCACCCGAACAGGATATCGGCAAAAACAAATCATACGACAAAACGATTTTTTCTTAACATTCTGAAACTTAAACACGTTATATACTTACAAAAATACGTCTATTCACCAATTTTACTTATATGCGTTCACTATCCAAACTCTGCGTCCTGCTCCTGGCGGCAGGCCTACTGATCGCCCCGGCGTCGGGGGCGGCGGCCTCGAAATCCAAAAAGAAAAAATCGAAAACCGAGGAGGTCGCCAAACCCAAAGTCGACAAGTACACCAAAATGTTCGTCAACGACAAATCGTGCCTCACCGCCAAAGGGCCTTTCCTGACGCTCCACAAGCTCAAGGGAAAGCTCTACGTGGAGGTTCCCCTCAAGACGATCGGCCGTGAAATGCTGATCGCCTCCACGATCTCGGAGGCCAGCGACACCAACCTCGGGACCATCGGCTACAAACCCACGGACCCCATCCACGTCAAGTTCACGCGCATCGACACGACGATCTACCTCTCGCAGGCCGTCGTGCCGCCCGTTCACGACACGAACGATCCCCACATGTCCAAGGCCATCGGCCGGAGCACCCTCCCGCCGATCATGCACTCCTACCCGCTGGTCTGCTACAACCGCGACAGCTCGGCAATGGTGATCGAAATGACCAAGTTCTTCTCGGGCGACAACGAACTGCTCGCCCCGATCAAAAGCACCAAGGGCGGCGTGGTGAACATCACGGGCAAGTTCAAGTCCGAAGGTTCGGTGATCGACCAGATCAAGTCCTTCGAGGACAACGTGACCGTCAAATCCTATCTCTCCTACTCGGTGACGGCCGACCTGCTGGGCCTGATGGTCATCAAGAAGGACGAGCCGATGACCGTGAAGGTCACGCGCACGATCCTGCTGCTGCCCGAAGAGGCGATGCGGCCCCGCCTGGCCGATTCGCGCATCGGCATCTTCCTGACCGACATGTCGCGCATCAACGGCAAGAAGGACAAGATCGAGGATTTCTCGGTCATCAACCGCTGGAACATCCAGCCCAAAGACATGGAGGCCTGGAAACGCGGCGAACTCGTGGAGCCGGCCAAGCCGATCGTCTTCTACCTCGACGACGCGTTCCCCGCGCTGTGGCGCGAACCGATCCGCCGCGGCGTGCTGCGCTGGAACAAGGCCTTCGAGAAGATCGGATTCAAAAACGTCATGCACATCGAGGACTTCCCGAAGGACGATCCCGAATTCGATCCCGACAACCTGAAATACTCCTGCATCCGCTACGTCCCGGCCGCCGTGGCCAACGCCATGGGACCCTCGTGGGTCGACCCCCGCTCGGGCGAGATCATCAACGCCTCGGTGCTGATGTACAACGACGTGGTGAAGCTGGCCGCCAACTGGCGTTTCGTGCAGACCGCACAGGTCGACGAGCGCGTGCGCGGCAAGGAGCTGCCCGACGACGTATTCCAGGAGTCGCTGGAGTACATCCTCGCCCACGAGGTGGGACACTGCCTCGGACTGATGCACAACATGGCCGCATCGAGCGCCTTCCCCGTGGATTCGCTCCGCAGCGCATCGTTCACGCAGCAGCACGGCACGACCCCCTCGATCATGGACTACGCGCGTTTCAACTACGTGGCCCAGCCGGGCGACAAGGGCGTGAAACTCACCCCGCCGGACCTCGGACCCTATGACGACTACGTCATCAAATACGCCTACACGCCGCTGCCCGACAAGAAGGACATGTTCGACGAGGAGAAGACCATCCGCGGATGGATCGACGAGAAGGTCGGCGACCCGATCTACCGTTACGGCCGCCAGCAGGTGATCGCCCGCTACGACCCCACCGCCATCGAGGAGGACCTCGGCGACGACCACATCAAGGCCGGCGACTACGGCATCGGCAACCTCAAATACGTCCTCTCGCACATGGAGGAGTGGATCACCGACGAGGAGGACCCCGACCTGAAAATCCGCACGGAGCTTTACGAGGCCGCGGCCGGACAGTTCGCGCGCTACGTGAACGCCGTGATGCTCAACGTGGGCGGCATCTACCTCACGGACGTGAACAGCAACACGGCGGGCGGTCCGCAGGCCGTTTCCGTCCCGAAGGAGTTGCAGCGCGCATCGCTGAAATGGGTGCTTGCGCAGATGAAGGACTCGGCATGGCTCGAACAGCCCGCGCTGACCGAAAAACTGCCGCTGCACGTGGACCTCTCGTTCATCCTGCGCTTCAACTTCTGCCGCGCGTTCTTCACCTATTATAAGAACGTCACGCTCTCGTCGCACATCGCCGACGATCCCTACACGCCGCAGGAGTATATGGACGACCTCTACAACATCGTCTTCGAAAGCACGATCAAGGGACGCCCGGTGTCGCCGTCGGAGCGGCTCATCCAGCGGATGTTCGTCGACGCGGCCGCGGACGTCGCCTCCAGCGAGGCCAAGCGCATGAAGCTGGGCGGCATCGCGGAGGCCTACGCACCCTCGGTGGACGAGATCGCGCTGATGGGTCTCGACCGGAGCGGCATCGTGGAGCGTTACCTCGGCCCGCTGCGCGAGGCCGAAGAGGAGCATGGCAAGGGATACGTCGCCTCGCAGCTCTGGAACAGCGACGCCCTGTCGTCGGGCTACGGCTGGCAGTACAACGTGCAACTGCGGTCGATCGACGAGTCGCGCGCGCTGTTCGTCAACGTCAACGACCGAATCCTGAAACTGTTGCGTTCGCGCGTGAAAAGCGCTACGGGAGAGACCCGCGCCCACTACCAGGGCATGATCTACGTACTCGAACGCAGCCTGTTCCCGTCACAGAAGAACTAAAACCCGAGCAGACCGGCCGGGGCGGCCGGTCTGCCTAAAACCCAAACACATGCAAAGAATTCTACAACTTTTCAGCCGTGCGCTGCGGCTGTCGCTGGTCGTGGGCTTGTTATGTTGCACAGCCGCTACGGCCCGGGCGCAGGGGGGGGTGAACCGATCAACCTGAACGCGACGCTCACCGTCACGCTGACGGAGAGACCCGCGACGGCGGTGCTCGACGAAATCACCCGGAAGACAGGCATCAAATTCGCCTACGACCCCGAAGACATCCGCCGGCTCCCGGCCGTGAGCGGCGAATTCAAGAAAGTCACCGTACACGAACTGCTCGACAAGTGCATCGCCGGGTCGACGTTCAAATACGCCATCGAGAACAACGTCGTGCTGGTCTACGACTCGACGGTCAAGATGCGCAAGTTCACCGTGAGCGGAACCGTGCGCGACGCCGGCAAGACGGTGCTCCCCGGCGCATCGGTCATTCTGAAAGGCGGCTCGGGACAGGGCGTCTCGACCGATGAAAAGGGCCAGTTCACCTTCTCCTTCTCGACCAAGACCAGCCCTGCGGTCCTCGAAGTCGGGTTCCTGGGCATGGAGACCCAGCAGGTGATCATCACCGGCTCGGCAAAGGGCCTGAACGTCACCCTCAAGGAGGGCGGCACGCGCATCGACGACGTGGTGGTCAACGGCATGTTCACCCGCAACAAGAGCACCTACACGGGTTCGGTGACCTCGATCAAGGGCGAAGACCTCGTGGCCATCTCGAACACCAACCTGATGTCGGCCCTGAGCGCCGTGACCCCGGGCATGGTGGTCGTACAGAACAACGCCCTCGGCTCGAACCCCAACGCCATTCCCGAAATCCTGATCCGCGGCTCGAACTCCATCGCCACCTCGGCCGAGGAAAAGGCCTACAACAACCCGCTGATCATCCTCGACGGCGCCGAAATCAGCATGGAAGAGCTGTACGACCTCGACATGTACGAAATCGAGCGCATCGACGTCCTGAAGGACGCGCAGGCCTCGATCGTCTACGGCGACCGGGCGGCCAACGGCGTAATCGTCATCGAACGCCAGCAGGTGACCGACAGCAAACCCCGCCTGAGCTACAACTTCGTGCCCGAGCTGAGCATCCCGGACCTGAGTTCGATGAACCTCTGCAACGCGGCGCAGAAACTGGAACTGGAACGCCTGGCCGGGCTTTACGAATCGGACAACGGCGCGATGGACAAGGCTTACGCCTACAAATTGCAGAACGTCCGCCGGGGCGTCAACACCGACTGGATACGCGCCCCGCTGCGCGTACCGTTCAGCCACACCCACTCGCTCTCGCTGAGCGGCCGCGCACAGAAGATCGACTACCGCGCGTCGCTGCGCTTCAGCGACAAGTACGGCGTCATGAAGGGCGACAACCGCCGCAACTACACGCTCAACTTTTCGATAGGCTACCACATGCGCGACAAGCTCACGCTCCGTTACACGGCCAACTACACGCTGACCGACGCAACGGATTCGCCCTACGGCAAATTCAGCGCCTACACGAAACTCAACCCCTACGAGTCGCCCTACGACGAGTACGGCGAGCTGGTCAAAGCCTTCTATTTCGACCCCGAGGACACCTCGACGACGAGCGAAGGCTACCAGGCCAACCCGCTCTACAATGCCACGCTTTCGAGTTTCAGCACCTCGCGCAACCAGACCCTCCGCAACACGGTCGACGCCAAATGGTACGTGACCAAGGATTTCTACGTCTCGGGACAGTTCAACATCGACGTCAAGAGCAGCCAGTCGGACAAATACGTTTCGCCCGACGATGCACAGTTCCTCGGCGAGAACGACCCGGCCAAGCGCGGTCTCTACGGACTGGGCACGGGCAAGGCGTTCAACTACGACGGCAAGATCGTGCTCAACTACGGCCGCAACATCGGACAGGAAGGCTCGGGATTCGTGATCAACGCCGGAAGCGACATCCAGCACACCAACGCCACGACCTCCTACATCACGGCGATGGGTTTCCTGAAGGACAACCTCTCGGACATCAAATACGCCCTGGGATACGACTCCTCGAACCTCCCGAGCGGAACCGAGACGCTGCTGGCAAAGGTCGGCTTCTTCGCCAGCGGCAACATCTACTTCCGGAACCGGTACTTCGCCGACGTTTCCTACCGCACGTCGGGATCGTCGGCCTACGGCAAGGAGAACCGGTTCGCCCCGATGTGGTCGTTCGGCCTGGGATGGAACCTCCACAAGGAGAAGTTCCTCGAAAACGTCGAATGGATCGACGTGATCCGCCTCAAATGGTCGTGGGGATACAACGGCCAGACCACCGGCAGCCCCTATCAGGCCATCACGACCTACAAGTACAGCAACAGCAACATCTACTACACCGGCGTGGGAACCGTGCCGATCCGCATGGGCAACCCCGAGCTGAAGTGGCAGCGCGTGCTGAAGAACAACTTCGGCATCAACCTCACGCTCTTCAAGGAACGGCTGGTGATGAGCTTCGACTACTTCCGCAACACCACCAAGGACCAGCTGATGACGATTCCCCTCCCGGCGTCGACCGGTTCAGAGGACATCGTCGTGAACTTCGGCGAGAACCAGAACGTAGGTTACGACTTCTCGGTGGCGGGGCAGGTGATCCGCAACAAGAACTGGGCGTGGACGAGCGTCATCAACGGTTCGCACGTCAAGGACCGCATCAAGCAGATCAGCGACAAGCTGAAGAACACCGCCTATCAGCTCGAAGAGGACAACCCGCTGAAACTGCGCTTCCGGGAAGGCGGCTCGCAGTACGACATCTACGCCGTGCGTTCGGCCGGCATCGACCCCGCCACGGGACAGGAAATCTTCATCAACAAAAACGGCGAATACACCTTCAAGTACGACGCCGAGGACGAGGTGGTCGTGGGCAACACGCAGCCCAAACTGCAAGGCACGTGGCTCAACACGCTGCGTTACAAGGGATGGTCGCTGAACTTCGTCTTCAGCTACACCTTCGGCGGCGACACCTACAACAAAACCCTCTGGGAGAAGGTGGAAGACATCGACCCGCGCTACAACGTCGACGAACGCGCCTTTACGGACCGCTGGAAGAACCCGGGCGACCTGTCGCGCTACCTCGCCATCAAGGAGCGGCGTTCGACGACCCCGCACAACTCGGAGCGTTTCGTGGAGCGGCTCAACGAACTGTGGCTTTCGAGCGCAACGCTCACCTACGAATTCCAGCCGAAATTCCTCAAACGGCTCGGATTCAAGCGTCTGGCCGTAGGTGTCGGCGTATCGGACATCGTACGCTTTTCGACCGTCAAGTACGAACGCGGTACGAGCTACCCCTACTGCCGCACCATCAACCTGACATTCCGTCCCACGTTCTAATATTGCCGAGACCATGAAACGAATGAAAAAATACAGCTACATCCTGCTGGCCCTGCCGCTGCTGCTGGGCAGCTGCGAGGCGTATCTCGACGTCAATCCCAAATCGGAAGTGACCGACAAGGAGCTTTTCTCGACGGCCGAAGGCTGCGAAGACGCCATCTACGGCATCTATACCGAGATGGGAACCAACAAGAACCTCTTCGCCTACGCGCTCACGTTCGCCTATCCGGAACTGATGACCGGCAACTTCACCATCAGCCAGAGCGACAACCTGGCCTACGTCGTACAGCGCCTGTGGGAGCACGAAAACGCCATCACGGTAGCCGAAAACCTCTGGATCAACGGATACAAGGCCATCGGATACGTCAACAAGGCGCTGATGCACGTCCTGCCCAAATCCGACGACGAATTCCGCCACATCCGGCTCTACAAAGGCGAACTGCTGGCGCTGCGCGCCTACCTCCATTTCGAAATGGCCCGCATCTTCGCCGTGCCGTTCGCATCGGGCGACGCCGCCGCCAAAGCCAAGGCCATTCCCTACGTGACCACATACGGCATCGAAGTCACCCCGTACAGTTCGCTGGACAAGGTGTTCGAACTGATCGTCGCGGACCTGACCGAGGCGGAGAAATACCTCGCGGCGGACGAGGAACTGGTGACGGCGACCCGCAACAACGCCTCCGACGGCTTCACGAGCTGCCGCATCACGCACCTGAACCTCTACGCGGTACAGGCGCTGCTGGCCCGCGCCTACTGGACGATGGGCAAACTGGACCTGGCCGAGGATTACGCCGAGAAGGTGATCGACAGCGGCAAATTCCCGCTGATGACGACCGCCGAGGCCTGGAACGCCGTGGAGACCGGCACGCTCAACATGCAGGAGACCGTCTTCGGGCTCTACTCGACGCAGTACACCTACAACTTCTACCGGAATCACATCTACCAGGGCGGAACCCTTGCGCTCTCCAGCCAGTATTCCGAAATCTACTCCACCGACCTGGCCGGCACGGACAAGCGTTACTCGACCTGGTTCGACACGGGCAATTCGTGGTGCATCAAGCACTACAACAAGATGTACGCCCAGGGAGAGAGCAACCCCACGTACAGCGGCAAATCAATCCCCGGACCGAGTCTGATCCGGATTCCCGAAATGTACTACATCGTGGCCGAAGCCAACCTCACGAAGGACCCGGACAAGGCGACGGAATACCTCGACTATGTGGTGAAGTCGCGCGACCTGACGCCTTTCGCCGAGCGCGAAACGGGCAAAATCACCGAAAACAACATCATCAACGAACGCCGGAAGGAGTTTTTCGCCGACGGCGAGGATTTCTTCAACATGAAACGATTGCAGCTGGACATCGCGATACCGGGAGGCAATTTCGCGGGAACCGACGACGCGACCTACACGATGCCCATCCCGCAGAGCGTAGAGGACAATTACAGACAATAACGCAAGACTTATGAAAAACCTCATTTTCAAAATAGCCGTCCTGGCCGGAACCGTCGCGGCATTCGCCTCCTGTTCCGACACGTGGCTGATGTACGACACGTCGCAGAAGGACAAACTCTATTTCAAATACGAGAACTATCCGAGTCTGGACCAGTATCTCTCGACCGACTTTTCGTTCGCCCTGCTCGACGAATCGGTGAAAGAGGTCAAGAAGACCGTAACCGTGACCCTGCTGGGAATGCCGGCAGACCGCGACCGGACGTTCGAGGTAAGGGCCATTCACGACACCACCTCGAATTACACCACGGGCGGCGTACAGCGCGAGCTGATCGACGCCGTCGAGAACGAAGACTACACGATCGACAGGCTCATCGTCCCGGCCGGCTCCGTGGAAGGGCAGATCGACGTGACGCTGAAGCGCACGGAGAAGATTATGACGAAAACCGCGTCGCTGGTGCTCCAGATCGCCCAGAACGAAGAGTTCGAAGGCGTGCCCCGGAACGTCTACCGGTTCCTGATCTCGGACGGAACCGCCGCCTGCCCCTACTGGTGGTACTACTCCGCCACCCAGCAGTGGTATCAGTACACGGGCGAATTCCGGCAGGACAAATACCGAAAACTGCTGGAACTCTACCACGGAATCGCGGAGAGCAACCCGACGCTCTACGCGTCGATGGTCGAACAGTACGGCGAGAACATCGACAACGATTACTACACGGGACTCAACGGACAGCAGCTGCGCATGAGCATGGGATTCATGGTCAACCGGCAGAACCCCCACAAGATGGCCTGGCTCCGCTACGTGCTCTGCCCGCTGTTCGACTACTATTCGACCAATTACCCCGACCTGGAGTATTATACGACCGGAAGCGTCAACGTAACGACAGGCGGCTGGAGAGACCCGGCAAATAACTATTAACCGAAAGCGCCATGAAACAACTTGCGAAATATCTGTTGCCGCTCTGCTGCGGAATCGCACTGGCCTCCTGCTACGGACTCGACAAAGAGGAGTACCGGGAGCTGGCCCCGATCACGGTGAGCGGTCTGGACCGGACCATCTACGCCAAGGCTACCGAAACGCTCCACCTCGACAAACTCCGCGTGGAGAGCGAAAGCGGGCAGGACCTCGTCTACGAATGGTCCTACGGAAAACCTGCGGGAGACTTCCCCGGCATGGTCGACACGACGTTCATTTCCAGTTCGCCGACGCTCGACTACGCCTTCGACAAGGCCGGCAGCTACGTGCTGCGCCTGCGGATCGACAACGGCGAAAGCATCGGATTCCATTACTACGACCTGCGCGTGCAGGCCGGGTTCGACGAAGGTTTCCTGATCCTCTGCAACGACGACGAGGGCGCCGGATCGCTCGCCTTCGTCAAGAAACGCTCTCCGCAGGAGGAGGCCGAAGGCGCCCAGGAGATCTGGGACAATCTGCTGACGATCAACCCGGAATACGACTTCCGCAGCCTGCGCGACGTCTACGTATTCTCCTCGCCGGGATACGCTTCGGGAATTCTGATCTCCTCGGGCGACGACGAAGGCTCGATCTACCGCCTCGACCCCGTGACGCTGAGCGTCACCTATCGCATGAAGGGGATGGACGAATACGGAGTCCGCACCGGAGAGATTCTGGGCGAAAGAACGTCGGGAACCGCTCACTGGGCCTATCTGATCGGCGACGACGAGAGGGCCTACCGCTACGAATTCTCGACCGACATGCTCATCGTGCGGGAAACGCCCTTCCCCGCACGATACGGCCGGCAGGGACTGTTCGCCTCGAAAACCGCCGGAGTGCGCGACATCCTCATGTTCTCCGAGGCCGGAATCACCGGATTCCCCAATTCGAAGATCGCGGGATACGCCGCACCCGACGGGTATGAATTCATCAACATGGCAGCGGGCCGCATCGGGGCGGGACAGTACGACGCTTCCAAATACTACTGCATCGCCCGTACGATCGAAGGGGCGCCGAAAACCGTCAAAATCATCAGCACCAGTTCATCGCTTTCGAGTCCGACCGAAATCAAGACCTACGACGAGGTGCAGCCGATGCTGATGAATGCGAACACCCGGATCGTCACGACGAAGCTCAACGGAAACGCCTACTACGATTACGACAACAAGATCTATCACTGGGCGATGACAGGCGTCGACCCGGTCGTTCCCGCCGAAGGGGCCAAGCCCGACATCACGCTGCCCGACGGCGAACAGATCATGGACATCTGCACGAACGCCGTACCGTCGACCTCTTCCGCGGTGGTCGACGACGACCAGCTGCTGATCGCCACCTACAACCCGACGGCGACCGGCCGCAAGCCCGGCAGCCTCTACGTTTACAGTCTGAAGACGATGGAGAAGGTGAAGGAGTATGTCGGCATCTGCGAAAAACCCGTGGCCGTGGCCTACAAGTTCCCCACATCGAACTGACGATCCGCCCGGCACGGCACGTTCCGCATCCGGCCTTCCCCTCGCGGGAGGGCCGGATCGTTTTTCGGGAACCGCCGGGGCGTCATAGCCCCGGTTTCGCTTTGCAGAAAAGAAAAAACCGGTTATCTTTGTATGCCGGCCCCACAAGACAGCCCTGCGGAGGCTCCCGGACAGGACACCCTCGGGGCCAAAGTCACCCCTTTTCAAGGGGAGGAGGGGGAGGCAGGGGAATTATCTGCGCCGAAACATAAGCCGCGGAAACCGACTCCTTCGGAGCTGCGGCGAACCTGATAAACAAAAAAAGAGTTATTTACACTTATGTTTTTAGAAAATGCCAGCCGCAAGGGCTGGATCGAAGTCGTATGCGGTTCGATGTTCTCGGGTAAGACCGAGGAGCTGATCCGCCGCCTGAAACGAGCCAAATTCGCCCACCAGCGGGTCGAGATTTTCAAACCCCGGATCGACGTGCGCTATTCCGAGGAGGAGGTCGTGTCGCACGACGCGAACGCCATCCGCTCCACCCCCGTCGAGTCGCCGCAGAACATCCTGCTGATGACCGCCGACGTCGACGTGGTGGGCATCGACGAGGCGCAGTTCTTCGACGAAAGCATCGTCGACGTGTGCCGCCGGCTGGCCAACAACGGCGTGCGCGTGATCGTCGCGGGTCTGGACATGGACTACACCGGAAAGCCGTTCGGCCCGATGCCCGCGCTGATGGCAACGGCGGAGTACGTCACCAAGGTTCACGCCATCTGCGTCCGCTGCGGCAACCTCGCCCACCATTCGCACCGCCTCACGAGCGACGAAAAGCAGGTGATGCTGGGCGCACAGGACAGCTATGAACCGATCTGCCGCCATTGCTTCAACAAGCTGATGAACGGAGAGAAAGCGTAGGCCCCCGGCCGCAGGGAGGAGGGTACGACAAAAAACCGCAGTCCGGAAATCCGGGCTGCGGTTCTGTTTTGCGGGACAGGGGCTTCGCCCTCCGGCACGCGGGCGCCCGTCAGCGGGCGGCGCGCAGGGCGTCGATGAAGCCGGGCCAGAGCACCCAGAGATTCTCGGTCTGGAGCCACAGTTCGCGGGCCTGTGCGGCAGGCGAGGGTCGTTCGCTCCCGATGTCGCGCAGATACGCTTCGTCGGCCGGATGCTCGTCGGCGGTAAATTCGGCGAAGAAGGGCGCAAAATGCGTCCGGAATCGCTGCAACTCCCCTTCGGGCAATCGTCCGTCACGGCGGAAAGCCGACCACAGCAGCAGCACCTCACGCCCCGGATGCTTGTCCGACACGTCGTTGATCACCTCGTCGAACAGCTCCTGCTCGTCCAAGGCCAGGTAGTCGAAGGCCAGCAGTTCGCTCCCCTCCAGATGGTCCTCGGGGTCGAGTTCGAGGAGCATTTCGAGCAGCGCCGCCGACATCTCGAAATCGTTGATCAGGAAGTGGTCGATGGCCGAGGCGAAGATCAGTTCGAGCGCCGCGCGCGAATTGCGGTGGCTCCATTCGAGATTGATCTCCTCGTCCTCGGGAATCAGCTCCGCAAGACGCTGGAAGGCCTGAAAACGCTCGTTGCAGGCTCCTTCTATATCGCCGGCGGCCTGCATCTCGCGGGACCGGGCGAGGACTTTCACGAAATTACAGGGTCCTTCGCCGACCACCTCGAAAGTCTGGTCGGGCGTAGGTTCAAGATATGCCTTTTGCATCGTTGTCTTTGAGTTTGAAAATCATGGCGAGAAGGACCGCGAGCGTCACGCCCCCGCCCAGCAGGTAAGCCGCCGTACGGTTCTGCATGCCCAGCATCAGCGGCGAAACGAAGATATAGCTGGCGCAGACATACGTCATAACGAGAGCCGGAATCAGCCCCACCCACACGGCGCGCCCCCGGTGGCGGAGGTAGGCGACGATCATCCAGAGCGTCACGGCTGCAAGCGTCTGGTTCATCCACGCGAAATAGCTCCACATGGTCTGAAACGGCAGTCCGAAGATGATCAGAAGTCCCAGCGCGAAGAGCGGAATACAGATATAGATGCGTTTGCGCAGCGTGCGCTGCTCGACGCCCATGAAGTCGGCGACGATCAGCCGCGCGGAGCGGAAGGCCGTGTCCGTGTCGCCCGAGGTGATGGCGCAGGCCACCACGCCGAAGATCACGAAGACGGCCAGCGCCGGGCCCAGCGTCTTGTTGGCGATCACGTCGATCATCACGGCCGCCTGGCCGCCGTATTCGGCGATGGCGCCGTTCAGCCCCGCGACGTCGCCCCAGAAGGCCATGGCAATGGCGGCCCAGACGAGGGCGATGATCGACTCGGAGATCATCGCGCCGTAGAAGACCGAGCGGCTCTCGCGTTCGTTGCGCATGCAGCGGGCCATCAGCGGCGACTGCGTGGCGTGGAAGCCCGAAATGGCGCCGCAGGCAATGGTCGTGAAGAGCATCGGGACGATCGGGAAGGCCTTCGCATCGGCGATGCAGTTTTCGAAGGAGGTGAATTCCGGAATGGTGTATTCGCCGCCGAAAAGCAGCACGACGAGGATGCCGACGGCCATGAACAGCAGCGCGAAGCCGAAGACCGGGTAGATGCGGCCGATGATCTTGTCGACAGGCAGCAGCGTGGCGGCGATGTAGTAGACGAGAATCACGCCCAGCACGATCAGCAGCAGCCACGAGAATCCGCCGAAAGCGATGCCTTCGAGCGACGGGACGTCGAGGCGGGCCGCGACGAGCGATGCGGGCTGCGAGAGGAACACCGCACCGACGAGGATCATCAGCCCGGCGGAAAAGAGCCGCATGACGATCTTCATGCCGCCGCCGAGGTAGACCCCGGCCGTCTCGGGAAGACTCGCGCCGTCGTGGCGCAGCGAGATGACCCCGGCGATGAAGTCATGCGCCGCACCCATGAAGATGCCGCCGAAGGTGATCCACAGAAACGCCACCGGCCCGTAGGCCGCACCGAGCACGGCGCCGAAAATCGGGCCGAGCCCCGCAATGTTGAGCAGTTGGATCAGGAAAATGCGCCACCTCGGCAGGGGCACGTAATCCACGCCGTCGTAAAGACGGCTGCAAGGCGTCCGGGCCGCCGGGTCGATGCCGACGAGCCGTTCCAGATAGCGTCCATACGTGAAATATGCGGTCACCAGCAACGCCAGGCACACCAGAAAAGTAATCATCGTAAAACAGTTTCGGGTCAGTTTTAGCGCGAATATAGCAAGAAAAGCGAGAATTTTCGCAAAATTGTTGCGAGAAAAAAATATTTTTCAGATATTTGCAGTCCCAAAGGGAACCTCGGTGTTCCCGAAAGGCTGAATTAGCTCAGCGGTAGAGCACTTCACTCGTAATGAAGGGGTCCCGAGTTCAAATCTCGGATTCAGCTCCAGGAGGCGTGAGAGAGAAGGAACGGATTACGCCGACCACTGCAAAAAGTCTTATGTGTCAACGACATGTAAGACTTTTTCGTTTTCAGGCGTCAGGAGAGAGCAACTGCGCGCAGGCGTCCGCCTCCCGGCCGGCGCAGCTGTTCCGTCCCCGGAAACGACCGGAAATGAACCCCGGGCGGCGGGACCTTCGGCAGGCCGCCGGCATAAAATTCGACCGGCGCGTCTTCTTTTTCATCTTTTTTCCATACCTTTGCTGCGCAACGGTTCGCCGAACGAGGCCCCCGGCCCCGGGCGATTAAAAGGGAATGCCGTGAAAATCGGCAACAGTTCCCTCTGCTGTAAGTTCCTGCCGCCGAAGCGGCACATCAGACCCCGACAATCTCTTGCCACTGGTTTTCACGCGACCGGGAAGGCGTCGGGACCGGAACGAGTCAGAAGACCTGCCGCTGCAATGGTTTTACAATCCAGGGGGAAATGGATCGTGATCGGCAGGAAAAACGGTTTCCGGCATATCCCCGAATGTAAAATCAGGCTACTGCGAAATTCCGGCCGGACGCATGCCGTGCGCCCGGCACGAATGCGGATCTCCGGAACATCCGCAAAGATTGGTTGAACGATTTAAACGAAGAGGATATGAGCTGTTTTTTCAGTCATGCCGGACGGACGGCGATACCGGCGCTGCTCTCGGTAGCGCTGGCGGCCGCAGCCTGCAACAAGGACGGAGAGATTACGCTGCCGGACAGCAAACCCCGAATCACCCTCGACAGCGAGACAGGCGTCTACGCGGCCAAGATCGGCCGCGCGGTGACGATCACGCCGACCGTGGAAAACGAGGGAGAGGCCGCTTACAGCTGGACGATCGACGACGAGGTCGTTTCCACGGCGCGCGTGTTCGAATACGTGTTCAACGAGGAAGGCCGCGTCTATGTGACCCTGCGGGTCGAAAACCGGGCGGGATACGACGAGAAGGAGGCGCGCATCGACGTGAACCGGCTCGCTCCCCCCGTCATCTCGCTCATCGTGCCGCCGACGGGGCTATACGTGCTCACGGGACGGGAATACACGTTCGCACCGGAGGTGCAGAACGGCGAAAACGCCCGTTACGAATGGTATCTGGACGACTCGTCCGTACCGGTCTCCACCGAAAAGGACTACATCTTCATGCGCACCCAACCGGGAGACTGCTCCCTGCGGCTGACGGTGACCAACGAGGACGGCACGGCCGAGAAAACGGTTGCCGTGCACGTCGTGGACGTCATTCCGGTCCGCATCGCGTTCATCCCCTCCTCCTACCTGGCCGACCCGCTGGTGAAGAGCGTATCGCTCGGGCGGACGCTGTTCCTGCGGCCGCAGGTGAGCGACGCCGTCGGGCCGGAATATGCATGGTACGTGAACGGCGTCTTGCAGGAGGACGCAACCCAACGCATGTTCGCCTTCACGCCGGAGAAAGAGGGCGAATACGAAGTCACCTTCCGGGTGACGGACACGGACGAAAGCCCGGCCGCACCCCTCTCGCGCCACATCACGCGCGCATCGTCGAAGCGAATCACCGAGAAAACGCTCCGGGTGACCTGCTACGAACGCGAATCGGAGCGCGTCATCACGACGACGGGACAGCCCGCGTCGAACCGGGTGCTCGAATTCCTGCCCGCGCCCGGACAGTTCGTCAACGAAACGGGCATGGCCGGATACACCGGCCAGAAGAGCTTCGAGGAGGCCCGTCTCTACGCCGAGAACCGGCTGAAAAAGGGTGAGTTCGTCTCGCTCGGCAACTTCGGCGGCTACGTGATCCTCGCCTTCGACCACAGCGTGGAGAACAAGGGCAAATACGACTTTTCGATCCCCGGCAACCAGTTCGAAGGAAGCAACGAGCCGGGCGTCGTGTGGGTGATGCAGGATGTCAACGGCAACGGCAAGCCCGACGACGAATGGTACGAACTCCGGGGCAGCGAAACGGGCGGCGAATGGACCGTCCAGGAGTATGCGGTGACCTATTACAGACCCGCCGGGCCTCGCCAGGGGGTGAAATGGACCGACAATCTGGGCCGGAGCGGGCAGGTAGCCTATCTGGGACAGTTCCATGCGCAGGACTACTACTATCCCCTGTGGCTCGAAGAGGAGTCCCATACCTATTACGGCACGGGCCTGCGGCAGAACACCACGCAGACCCCAGGCGGAGACTGGTCGAACAACTCGTTCGAATGGGGGTACGTCGACAACGCGGGCAGCGACAATCTGGAATCTTCGTCCAAAACCGGCAAGACCTGGTTCAAGATCAGCAACGCCATGACGCCCGACGGGCAGCCCGCCGGATTGCGCTACATTGATTTCATCAAGGTGCAGAGCGCCATCAACGGCAGCGCCGGAGGACTGGGCGAACTCTCGACCGAAGTCGCCGGAATGGCCGTCGACGAGAACCTCGACCGATAACCCCATTCCCGACCGCAACGCATGAAACGATTCTTACGACAGATTCTGCCCGCGGCTTTATGCCTCTCCGCCCTCGGCGGCTGCATGAAGTGGGACTACGGCCGCACGGAGGATTTCTCGGCGACGGAACAGGGGCTGTTCATCGTCAACGAGGGCATGTTCCAGTACGGAAACGCCACGCTGTCGTATTACGACCCGGAAACGAAAACCGTCGAAAACGAAGTTTTCCACCGGGCCAACGCCTTCAAGCTGGGCGACGTGGCGCAGTCGATGACCCTGCACAACGGCGTGGGATGGATCGCGGTGAACAATTCGCATGTCGTTTTCGCCGTCGACCCCGACACCTTCCGCGAGGTGGGACGCATCACCAACCTCACCTCGCCGCGGTACATCCATTTCGTTTCGGACGAAAAGGCCTACGTCACGCAGATCTGGGACAACCGCATCTTCATCGTCAACCCCAAACGCTACGAAATCACGGGATATATCGAGTGCCCGGACATGACGGCGGAATCCGGCTCCACGGAGCAGATGGTGCAGTACGGCAAATACGTCTTCGTGAACTGCTGGTCCTACCAGAACCGTATCCTCAAAATCGACACCGAGACCGACCAAGTTGTCGATGAACTGAAAATCGGCATCCAGCCCACATCGTTGGTCATGGACAAGTATAACAAGATGTGGACGATTACCGACGGCGGCTACGAGGGCAGCCCCTACGGATATGAAGCCCCGTCGCTGTACCGCATCGACGCCGAAACGTTCTCCGTGGAGAAGCAGTTCCGGTTCCGGAAGGGGGACTCCCCGTCGGAGATGCAGCTCAACGGCACGCGCGACACGCTCTACTGGATCGACCGGGACGTCTGGCGCATGCCCGTCGCCGGGGAGCAGCTTCCGGTGCGCCCGTTCCTCGAATACAAGGAGACCAAATATTACGGACTGACGGTCGATCCGACCAACGGCGACGTGTACGTTGCCGACGCCGTCGACTACCAGCAGCAGGGAGTCGTCTACCGCTATACGGCCAAGGGCGAGCCTGTCGACGAATTTCACGTGGGCGTCGCGCCCGGAGCGTTTTGCTGGAAATAACCGGAGAGCATGAAAACAACCGCCTTGTTTCTTTGGATGCTGCTGTTTCCGGCGCTGCTGCGGGCGCAGGGCGAGCCGGCGGCGTCCGACGCGCCGGAAACCCCGCAGAACGCCGGCGCGGGGGAGTGGCGCGGGAAAGGCGCCATCGCCATCCGGGAGGTTCCGGTCTGGGGCCGGCGTCCGATGAAAAGCATCGGCGTCGAGGAGACGAAACTCGACTCGGCGATCCTCAAGGAGAACATCGCCCTCTCGATGGCCGACGCGCTGACGTTCAACACACCGGTTTTCGTCAAGCAGTACGGCCGCGCGACCCTCTCCACGGTATCGTTCCGCGGCACGGGTCCGTCGCATACGCAGGTGACGTGGAACGGCATGCGCATCAACAACCCGATGCTGGGCATGACCGACTTTTCGATGATCCCCTCCTATTTCATCGACGACGCCTCGCTGCTCCACGGAACCTCGTCGGTCAGCGAGACGGGCGGCGGACTGGGCGGACTGGTGAAGCTCTCGACTGCGCCGGCGGCGGCCGACGGATTCGGGCTGCAATATATCCAGGGCATCGGCATGTTCCGTACTTTCGACGAATTCCTGCGCCTGACATGGGGCGACGAGCGCTGGCAGGTATCAACCCGCGCCGTCTACCAGTCCTCGGCCAACGACTACAAGTACCGCAACCGCGACAAGAAGGAGAACATCTACGACGACGAGATGAACATCGTCGGGTCGTACTATCCCACCGAACGCAACAAGAGCGGCGCGTTCGACGACGTGCACGTGTTGCAGGAGGTCTACTACAACACCGGGAAAGGCGACCGCTTCGGGCTGAACGCCTGGTACATCAATTCCAACCGGGAACTGCCCCTGCTGACGACCGACTACGCCGACGACACGCAGTTCGAAAACCGCCAGCGCGAACACACCCTGCGCAGCGTCCTCTCGTGGGACCACTACCGCCGGAACTGGAAGGCGGCGGCGAAAGCCGGATACGTGCATTCGTGGACGGCCTACGACTACCGGCGCGACAAGGGCAACGGCATCCTGGAGGCCATGACCCGTTCGCGGAGCAGGATCAACACCCTCTACGGGCAGGCCGACGGGGAGTATTCCGTCGGCGGCAAATGGTTCTTCACGGCCGGACTGTCGGCACACCAGCACTTCGTCGAAAGCGCCGACAAGAACATCATCCGCCAGCAGGGCGACAAGGCCGTCGTCGGCTATGACAAGGGACGCATCGAACTCGACGGCTCCCTGTCGGCCAAGTGGCGCCCCACGGAGCGGCTGGGCTTGTCGGTCGTCGTGCGCGAAGCCATGTACGGAACCTCCTGGTCGCCGGTCATCCCTGCCTTCTTCGCCGACTGCCTGCTTTCCAGGCGCGGCAACGTCGTGGCGAAGGCCTCCGTCTCGCGCAACTACCGCTTCCCGACGCTCAACGACCTCTACTTCCTGCCGGGCGGCAACCCCGGCCTGAACAGCGAACAGGGCGTCGCTTACGAAGCCGGACTATCGTTCGCCGTGGGAAAGGAGGGCGCGTGCACGCTGTCGGGGTCGGCGTCGTGGTACGACCAGCACATCGACGACTGGATTCTGTGGCTGCCGACGGCAAAGGGATTTTTCTCGCCGGTGAACATCAAAAAGGTCCACGCCTACGGCGTGGAGATCCGGGCCGACCTGGCCGCAGCGCTCACCAGAGAACTGAAAATCAACCTGAACGGCACCTTCTCATGGGCGCCGTCGATCAACGAGGGGGAGCCGATGTCCCCGGCCGACCGGTCGGTCGGCAAACAGCTGCCCTACGAACCGGAATATTCGGCCACGGCGACCGGAAGGCTCTCCTGGCGCAGCTGGGGCCTGCTCTATCAGTTCTGCTATTACAGCGAACGCTACACCATGTCGAGCAACGACATCACGCTCACCGGACGCCTTACGCCCTATCTGATGAGCAACCTCTCGCTCGAAAAGGGTCTCTCGCTCCGGTGGGCGGACCTGACGCTCAAAGGCACGGTCAACAACCTGTTCAACGAGGAGTACCTCTCGGTGCTCTCCCGGCCCATGCCGCGCATGAACGCCGAATTCTTCATCGGCATAAAGCCCAAATGGGGGACGAAAAAGAGGTGATCCGGCGCGAAGGAGCCTTTCTCCGCGTCTTATTTCCCTTCGGGGACCAGTTGACCGGCATCGTTCACAAAGAGGGACTTACGCTGTTCAGAGGGTAGAAATCCCCCCCCCTCGCGGTTCTCTCCACCGGGGTCGATACCGATGGGATGCGCGAAGACGAAACGCGTGCCGCCCGTATAAGCGGAATCGACCCAGATGCGGCCCCCGACGATCATGGCGATCTGGCGGCAGATGGCAAGGCCCAGCCCCGTGCCCTTCTTCTTGTTGCCGTCGAGCTTCTCGAAGCGGTTGAAAACCAGATCCTGCTTGTCGGGCGGAATGCCCGGTCCGGTGTCGGCCACCGAGAAAAGCACCTCGCCCCGCTCCTCGTCGATCTCCACCCCCAGCGTGATGCTGCCCTCGGAGGTGAACTTGCCGGCGTTGGTCAGCAGGTTGATCAGGATTTGCGAAAGACGGTGGGCGTCGGTGGTGAGCATGAACGATCCGACGGGACACGCGAAACGCCCCTCAACCCCTCTCTGCCGCGTATGGGCCGTGGTCATCATCACGTGCTGGCAAATCTGCACGATGTCCTCCGAAGCGTAGTTGAACCTGATCTTGCCGCACTCGAGCGACGAAATGTCGAGGATGTCGTTCAGCAGCGTGAGCAGCATCTCGGAGTTGCTGACCACGATGGCGCAGTACTCGGCGCGCTCCTCCTGCGAAAGCTCCTCGCTCTGCATCAGCGAAGAGAAGCCCACGATGGCGTTGAGCGGCGTGCGGATTTCGTGGCTCATGTTGGCCAGGAACGCCGACTTGAGCATGTCCGACTCCTCGGCCTTCTCCCGGGCGACGACCAGCTGGCCCTCGCGCTCCTCAAGCGTGAGCTTGAGCCGCCGCATGCGCAACAGCAGCCACGTCACGAAGAGCAGCAGCACCAGCAGCAGGATGCCCGCCACCAGCAGTTCGATGTAGTGGGAGTATTTCGACAGCTTGGCCGCCATCGTATCCTCGATGACGCTGCCCTTGGGCAGGGCGTATTCGGCGATTTTCCACTCCTTGAGCTTGCGCGAATCGAACAGATAGAGACTTTTGCTCGTATGGAAATGAGCGTCTTCGATGTCGTCCGTGTCGTAATATTTCCGGATCTGGTTCGCAATGACCTCCGCGCCGTTCTCGTATTCGGGCACGTAACCGCCGATCGCCGTGTCGCCGATGCCCGTACCGGTCACCGAGAAGACCGGAACGCGGGGGTTGTTCTGCACCAGATCGTTCAGCGACCGCTGCATGAAGTATTCGCCGTCGCTGCCTACGCGCCACGTGCCGAGCATCACGGCCGAACGGGGCGGCAGCGTCGCATAGGTCCGGAACGCCGTCTCCTCCCCCTCGCGGCTGTCCACCAGCACGAGATTCAGGTCGGGGTAGTTCTCCCACTCCGCGCGCACGAGCGCCTGCAACGAAATGCCGCCGTAGGTATTGTCGGTCACCAGAGCGATGTTCTCCACCTGGGGATAAAGCGAACGGATCAGGTCGATGTTGCGCCGGATGTCGTAGCGGTTGAGCATGCCGCCCACCCTGTTCAGGCTGTCGCACATCACCCGGTAGTCGATCGCACGGGGTCTCCACGTCTGCAACGAATCGGGCGGCGCGGGCAGCATGACGCCGTTCTCGCTGGCGAAGCAGCTGAAGCACATCACCCCTTCGGGAATGCAGCCCTGCGATACGATCGGCTCCCATCTGTGCGAAAGGCTGCTCGCGGAAGGTAACGACATCATCTGCATCGACAACTATTTCACCGGTCACAAAAGCAACATCCGACACTTGTTGTCGCACCCCAATTTCGAGGTCATCCGCCACGACATCGTCTATCCCTACATGGCCGAGATCGAGGAGATCTACAACCTCGCCTGCCCCGCTTCGCCGATCTACTACCAGCACGACCCGATCAAAACCACCCAGACGTCGGTGATCGGCTCGATCAACATGCTGGGCATGGCCAAATACAACCGGGCGAAAATCCTCCAGGCCTCGACCTCGGAGGTCTACGGCGACCCGCTGATCCACCCCCAGCGCGAGGATTACTGGGGCCACGTCAACCCGCTGGGCATCCGCTCGTGCTACGACGAGGGCAAACGCTGCGCCGAGTCGCTCTTTATGAGCTACTACCGCGAACACGGCATTCCCGTGAAGATTATCCGCATATTCAACACCTACGGTCCGAAAATGGACATCAACGACGGCCGCGTGGTCTCGAATTTCATCGTCCAGGCGCTGCGGGGCGACAATATCACGATCTACGGCGACGGCGGACAGAGCCGTTCGTTCCAGTACATCGACGACCTGATCGAAGGCATGGTGCGCATGATGGACGACACGCCCGACGACTTCACCGGTCCGGTGAACATCGGCAACCCGAACGAATTCACCATCGCCGAACTGGCCCGCGAGGTGATCTCCCTGACGGGTTCGAAATCGAAGATCGTCCACCTGCCCCTGCCCGCCGACGACCCCCAGCAGCGGCAGCCCGACATCTCGCTCGCCCGCAACATGCTCGGCGGCTGGGAGCCGAAAATCCAGCTGCGGGACGGTCTCCTAAAAACCATCGCCTACTTCGAGGAGGTGCTTTCGCGGGGAGGAATCCGGCGGTGAGGCTCGACCGGCACGTGCAAAAACACGGCCACAACCTATAAGGAAAAAGCGGCAGACCGATGATTCGGTGCGGGATTAAAGCAATATAACGACTTGATTTATCGAGTCGTTACATCTTTGTACAGGAGAATAGGTAACGAA
>ERZ834769.1259-NODE-1259-length-22800-cov-101.829721_pt1 | contig 22800 bp, 15 predicted proteins | sample MGYA00519690_ERZ834769 | MGnify/ENA primary metagenome ERZ834769 (study PRJEB31850, sample SAMEA3708760) | human gut metagenome | biome: human gut; feature: human-associated habitat; material: faeces | place: China | collected 2014 ... | reverse complement strand
ACCTCGTCATTTTCGTAGATTTATGGGATATGAGAAGAAGCCCCAGATATCTGATCAGACAATTCAAAAGAAAACTATAAAGGAAAGAGCTTATGAAGGAGAAAAGATATACATTACAAGAAGAGCAGCCGACTCCTATTGGCTGGCATCCGGCTAATGAAGAAGAAGCCGTGGCTAGGATTGAAGCCATTGAAGCGGAGTATGAAAGGACAGGTGTTAACTATAATGAAGAAGAGTTTTTCAATAAACTAAATGAAGAACGAACATGGCTAACTAACAAAAGTTAGGAGGAAAAAAATATGGCTCATCCAATAAAAGCAATACCAACACTCTACGGTGAGGAGGCTCGTCGTTTCCAAGAAATGGCAGACGAAACAGAGCGCAAATATGGTGTTAGTCCCAAGCGAGACATCAAAAAAGATCTTCGCTACCGTGCTATGCGCACAATACTTGAAAGATCTAGCATAAATAGAACATTGCAGGTGGTTCAAGAACGGGCTGAAGGCCCAAAAACTCCTAGCCCAGGGCAGCACCCTGGGTATGCTAGCAATCAGCAATTCGCCCTGTAAGGGCAAAAGCTTTAAAAAGAGTTCTACTTATAATATATTCCCCAACTCTGACACTCGGAACAGGATTCTAGCGCCCCCGCATTTCACAGGGGCGCTAGAACTAAAATACTGAGTATCAATTTCGTAACAAGCTAGTCTCACTTACGAAATTCCGTCTTTTATTCCTCTTTATATGCCTCATACTCCTCACGAGAGATTGGAGTATCCGGGTCAACAATCAACACTTCATCATAGGTCAAGCCATAGAGATGATAGACTAGGAAGTCGATTTGATTCTCCAAGGCAGAAGTTTCGGCTAAAGGATTTACTTCAAGCAACACAATTATAGAGTTTACCAAGTTTGATATTAATTTCTCGTTCTTCGCTTTCTTCAAAGGAATTGACAATAAAGGCTCTTTATCTATCTGATAATTATCACCTTGCATTTTCCCCTTATTTCTTAACCAAAATGCTATCAACTTGGAATTAAGCAATCCCGTTAAATACTTCATGTCATATCGATTTGTCTTTATAACATAAAATGTAGCAGAAACATATGCATCAAAATCAGAATAAGAAAACGAAGGTCTGCCTACACACTTTCTCAAACTGACTATTTTTTCACCTTTAAAAAAACGCTCTTCTCGTGCTCTATGTAATCCATATGGCTTGTTATCTGAGGTTATTATATTTTTAAACCTATCAAGATGCGCCTTCAAATGCGGAAACCCATTCATACTTTCAGCATTTTTATATGAAGAATCTGTATAAATTAGCCATTCGGTATTTCTTTTGAGCGTATAATATCTTTTTATCTGATTGGTATTATAATAAGGCTTTACTAATTCCTGCTCGTCACTTGTTAGATTCAAGCTTTCCTTTTCTTGAATAGACAAGCCGAAAATACCTTCACCAACCATTACATCCGTATGCTTACTCGCTATTTTTTTATTAACGAAATCATAATGAGGATGAATACCATTAGTAGCTTCTTTCTTATTCAAATAATCTGCATCTAGCATCATATGTGAAAGAACTACATCTTTTTCTTCACTATTAAATGTCAAAGTTTTATTAATCTTATCTTTTCTATCTATTTGAGGAACTAGGTATATTGCCTCCTTTTGACTAGAATTCAACAAATTAATAGCATCGTTCTGAATTGGTTTACTCTCTGTCAACTTACGATAATCAAAGCAATATATCTGCTTATCTTTTGAACGAGAAAAAAGCATTATCATTGTTTGAATACTGGCACTATCTTCAAATACCATATAGTTTCCAAAATCTATCATTTGCAGAATCTGAGTATCCTCAATAATCTTGTTTCGCAATAACAAAGCTCCAGCATTTGTTACCCAATTGTTAGTTGCAATAAAACATAATATACCATAAGGCTTAAGAATGTCTATAGACGAACAAGCAAAACCATACCACAAATCCATTTTTCCCATGTAATAAGGTGACATCTCACGAAATCCATTGAATGCGTCCCTATTTTCATATTCTTTTATATACGGTGGATTACCAATCACAATATCAAATCCGCCCTTCTCGAATACATCCGCAAAATATGTATGCCAAAGGAAGAACTGGTCATTTGGAATCTCCAATTCATCTACGGCATCCTGCACCTCATGATTTCCCTCGGCACAAACCTTGATGTAATCCTTCACATACTTATCTATCTGCTGGCGACGCTGAGCACGCAAGGTATGATCGGTGATACTAAAATATGATTTTACTAAATCCTGGATGATTTTCTGTACATCTGTTTCCTCAAAACCCAACGAGAGAACACCTCGAGTTTTCTTGGTATCCTTACCTGTCTTCAGCTTCTTGGAAGTAACATCCAAGTCTACCCCTTTATAACTCTCCAGCAACGAGTTGCCCTGCATAATCTTAAAGTCGAGATTAGGCAAAGGCATCGGCTCCTTTTCATCGATGATAAGAGCAAGCCAGAAACGGAGACGGGCGATATCTACGGCTCCCTTCTCTATATCAACACCATAAATGTTGTTCTGAATGATGTGGCGCTTGATGTCGGCAGCATTATCCTCCTCGAAGATTTCGATAGACTTGCGACATGCATAGAGTTCACGGAGTAAACCCATAGGGAAAGCTCCCGAACCGATGGCAGGGTCGCAAATCTTCACATCTATCAACTTCTGGTCGATAGACATGGCAAGTTCTGAAGAAGCTCCACCCAGCTCCTCCACATCATTGGTTTTCACAAAGTTAGCAATATGTTCCTTAACCTCTGCATCATCTATGCCAGTTTGCAGATACGCCGTCAACGACTCCTGACACATGTAACGAACGATTTCCTTTGGGGTATAGAAGGCTCCCTTGTCCTTGTTATCCTCCAAAAGATTCTCGAAAATCTTGCCAAGCATCTCAGGGTCAACACCCACTTCGGCATCATTCGGATCGTTCTCATCAATCGTAAAGTTGTAACTATCAAAGAAATCGAAGAGCGACTGGAACATTCCGGCAGGGAAAACTGATTCTACTTCATCTATCTTCTCCTGCTGGAAAAGTCCACCATTAAGATAAGGAATTTCATCGGCATTCGGAATATACTTCACCCCTACTCCGTTAACCAAAGGCGCACTACTCCGGTCCTCGGGCTTGGTATTGAGCAAGCCAAAGAACATCGGTTCAAGCACCTTATCCAGGAAATCTCCCTTTACTTCATCAGAGGCATCATAGAATAAATCGTGCATATAATGCAGATTGCCAGCAAGCCATCCCTTACTCTGCAGGAAATAAAGGAACACGATGCGACCCATCATCTTCTTGATATAATCGCGCACCAGTTTATCATCCTTCTTAAAGGATATAAAATACTGGGCATCAGGCTCTCCTGTTTCCTGTTCCACCCATTTGTTTCCCTTCTTTACGTATTCCTTACCCGTAAGGAATTTCACGAATTCAGCATACTGTTTACGGTATTCATCAAAGAAATCATCAGAAAGAGCCTCTACAGAGAAGGCTTTCTTGATTTCAAGAAACTCATTGGCTTTTGTCCGTAAGCTTTCAAAACGAAGTATCGGAGTCTTATAATAAGCCTTCTCATCACCAAACACATAGGTGAACCGCTTGGTGCTGGTAGCATCTTCCTTCAAGTCGCAAATCAAAGAAAGACGCCAGTTGGTTCCATCATTAAATACCGCCAAGGCAGCATCAAAGCCATAGCCCAGATAAGGACGAATCAGATTGCGAAGCCCCACCTTGCGGCGCAACACCGAACCATCCTCCATTTCATAATAGAAGAATCCTAACTCATAATTATCTTGCGTTGTCATGCTGCCCAGGAAATATCCCTTGCGGTCTTCGGCATCCTCGTCCAAAACCTCAGCATTCACACGCACCTTGTCGGCATGAAAGTAATCCTGCAGCAACATCTGCCACTTTGAAAGATTGAACTTCGACTGAAAGAGTCGCTTAAATGTTTCTTTATTATATGTTGCCATAACTATCTTTATTTTTTCTGTTCTTACACCTTATTATATAGAGAGACTTAAATGAATGACTCAGATACCACAATCTGCGGTTCCAAGATTTCCTCGTTTCTTTCCTCATCGGTATCCAGCGGAATGTTGTAGCGATCAAAGAGTTCATCTATCTTGTCTATGATTTGCGCTACGAGGTCTTCGCTGGATGGTTTCTGCTTCTTTACCTGGCGATTGAAACTGTTGATGCTGGAATTGAGTCCGATGAAGACACCCAGTTCCACAATCTGCTCCAACTTCTTGATTTGCGCCACAGTCTTCTCCGCATTCACAGCATTCAAGGCTCGGTTCATCGTACGGAGAATGCTCAGCACGGCATTGGTCGATTTATCTTTCTTCCTGTTCTCCATGCTTTCGGCATCCACCACCTTTCTTACCACCTTCCGGTAGGATTCCAATGCCAGTTTCACCTGCTCGTAATGGAAATCCATCACCTTTGCAAAGTCACCCGGCTTCTCCTCCATCTCAGCCTTCATGATGTCCATCGCATCCAAGAATGGGATAGACAAAGCCTTGCCGTCAGCCTTAACCCAATAATACTCCACCTTCTGAGGCGAAGAAAGATAGACGATGGTAGAATGAGGATGCTTTCCGATTTCCCTCACCGTTCGGCTCTTCATCGGCAAAGCCTTGATGCTGTTGTAGAGCTTGCGATGGGTGCGGTAAAGCTCACGGGCTTCTTCCAGGAACTTCAGGTTTCTATCCACAGCATCCTGAATATCAGGATTAAACATCTGGAACTCTTTCACGATTTCCTCTCTAGAGTAAATCTGTGCATCCTCGCCAAAGGCTGAATGGAAGCCCTGCAACTTGATGAGGGCGTTGCTATAGAGATGAATCTCCTGGTTGCCCTGCATCGACGGATAGAACATGTAGTTGTATATCTTGTCTGCCACCGAACCGATACGGTTTACACGACCAATGCGCTGCATCAGTCGGGTAGCGTTCCATGGCGAATCGTAGTTGATGATGACGTTGGCACGATGCAGATTGACACCTTCGGCAAGCACATCAGAAGTAATCACGATGTTAAATTCATCCGATTGCTCGGCATAGTTGGCATCAAAGCACTTACGGAGAATATCCTGCCTGTTGGTACGATTGCTGGCACAGACATCCAGAATGTCATGGCGATGCAGACGATTCTGCAGCTGCTCCGTCAGATAATTCACGGTATCTACGCTCTCTGAGAAGATGACCAGTTTGCCTGTAGGATTTATCTCCTTATCAAAGAATTCATGCTCCAGTTTATCGATAAACAGTTCCAGCTTTGGGTCTTCGCTTATCTCATCCCATTTTCTGCAAAGCTCCTTCAAATTCTCAGCATCTTCTTTCAGCATCTCCAGGAACCGTTCGCTGAAATCCTCGTCTTTAAAGACTGTATCTTCCTCTTTCAAGCCTTTTTCTACGGCATATTCTATGATGCGATCCAACTCCCATCCCTTGGCTTGCTTATCCTTCACGTTGATATCGGGAGCGATAATCACCTTATTCTGGTCAAACATCTTGATCATATCCTCGGTAATGCGGAGGAAGGTGTGGAGCGAACGTCGGAAGGCATAGAAACTGCTCTCCAATCGCTTGACCATGTGAACACGATAGATACCTGTCAGCATGGTAGAAATATGGAGGGCAGTAGGATACTTCTTGCGAGCCTCACCCTGCAAGAACTCCACGGCACGATAGCGGGCATAGTGCAAGCCCTTGCCTGTGGGATTATCTTCGGGATGAGGCGTATCGGTAAGAATCGCCATTGTACTATAGAAGAGATCGTCCAAACCGCCATTTAATTCATACATCAATTCGTTAGGAGGCAGAATATCCGGGAATACGATGTGCTGGTCATCCAAATCTTTCTTGTAGGCAGGCACATTCTTGATATTGTTTCTAGTTCGTCTAACCGTCACCTTATCAATCACTTGCGTTCTTATCTTCTCATAGAGGTCATCGGTACGCTTGGCAAATTCTGCATTTCTTTCGTTCTTCTTGTCTAACTTACGCTCACGCATCAGCTTATCATATTCTTCTATCCATGGAGAGAAGGTTACAGGCAGATTCTGGATGCCTTCGATGGTGGAATAGCGGGCATTCTGGAAGAGAAGCAAGAGATTCAGAAGATCGGTTGGACGATTATTGAGCGGAGTAGCCGAAAGCAGCATCACCTTCTTGTGATGGCCTTTTACCAAACCTTCGTTTATGCGAGGAGTCTTGCAGATTAACTGCAAATCATCGTATCTGCCAGCGGTGGCTCCACGGAAGTTATGCGCCTCATCAACAATCACCAGGTCATACTCTCCCTTTTCACGGAAGTTGCCCTCGCCCTCTATGATTTTATTCAGACTGCCATTGCTCACAAACTGGGCGTAGCGCTTGATACCGAAAAGCTTGAAAGTATCAGTCCAGTTCTTTTCCAAGGCTGGCGGATAAACCACCAGGATATTGGTGTATCTTCCATTTGCTTCTACAAATCGCTTGGCAATCATCGTGGCAACAATGGTCTTACCCAAACCCACCACATCGGCAAGGAAGAAGCCATTGTGCTGCATCAGCATCTGATAACCCTGAATCACGGCATCGTGCTGATAGCGGATATCCTTCACACCCTCAGGCATTTCCATCGTAAAGTCATCCTCCACCTGCGAACCGAAAGTATCTATCAGCACCTTCATGTAGAGTTCGTATGGTGTAGGCAACTGGGCAAGATGAGTCTTCGCCTTCATCTGTTCGATGTCTTGCAGATTCAGAGGAACGGCCTGCTCCCAAAGCTGCTCAAATTCCTGCTTGCAATATTCCACATCATCATAATCTTTCATCGCCACGTTCAACTCATACTGGTTGCTAGGCATGGTTCCCATACCGGAATCGGATAGATTAGAGGACCCCATGATAACCCAGCCATCAGAGTTTGGATTATGGTTTTCCGGGAGAAGAAGATAGAATTTGGCATGGAGGTTTTTGCTTCGATGGATACGCATCTCCAGTTTTTTGTCGATGATGTCCTGGCAAAACTGAAGGATACCTCTCTCCGTCTGCTCATCATAGCCTGCATTCTTCACCTCCTCAACGAAATCGTGAGAATAGGCATCGATGACGGCTTGTTCATCAATCTGTCCGAAAAAGAGTTTGGATTGCTTACGGAATAGGTTGTCGATATTGATACCTACCAATATCTGTATCTTTTTTACCTGTTCAAATTCCTCACGAAGTTTGAAATAGCCCGAACTTCGGAAATATCCTACTACTGCCTGAAAGGTATGAAAATCAAGCATGTTGTGGGCTATTCCCTTGAACTTCTCGAACAAGGAATTATCTGGAGTATTATTGAAAAACTTAGTGCTCATCTGTTGTATCTCCTAGGGGTATTAGCACTTCCGCCATTCCCCTAAGCAGAAACATTCTTGTTAGTTTGTATAGTTGCTACCAAAACAGAAATGGCGTAGGGAATCTATCACTCGCATTACCCTTGCCTTTCGAGGTCCTAGGAAAACCTTATACACCAAGGATAAGAAGCAACAGAAACCTACGCCAAACTTGTATATATAATAGCATAGGATGTACCCTATCCAAACGAATGGAAAGGGCACACCTATGCCTGTGTACATACACACATAAAGCGAAGGCGCCTACCGCTGTCTTCATCTGAGTGTAACTTTTGAAATTTCCTAGGTTTCGAAAGATCAGAAGAAAACGTAGTACACGTCTTTCTTAATTATGATAGGCCAAGCCATGGACTTTTACCTAGCCAGCGACTCATCGCCAGCCATCCACAGCAAGACAACTGCAAAAGTACGAAAAAGAATTGGGTTCACAAAATTTTGGGTCTTTTTTCTTGCATATCTCATTTACTTTTCTTATCTTTGCCACCAAATTAATAACAATAACATTAAAAAGGAGGTTATTATGCAAGCAACAAAGAACAACACAAAGGAGGAAACCATCAGAAAGTTCAAACAACTCCTAAAACATAAAGAGGAGATGCTCGAAAGAGCAAAACAATATGATGGCATTGACATTTATGCTAAAACAGAAATCCACTATTAGATGATATCAAAGCTGATTTCGAAAAGTCGGCAAATGACTTAAAAGAGAAATAGTTTCTTGCAAATCCCAAATAAAATTGGTTATAAAGCAGCATATATTCAAGGCTTTTGCCCTTACAGGGCGCAGGGGGACAACGCCTTAACACCCAGGGTGGTGCCCTGGGCTAGGAGCTTCTGCCCTTTACCTTTCCGCTACGCGCCGGTGACCGTTGGTTCAGGGCGTGTGGTGGCTAGGAGCTTTGTGTCTTCAGCCCATGCTTGAACCACATGCGAAACTTGACTCACCTTCGGCAAATGCCCTTCAATTATATAAAATGAAGCTACTTTTTGTGATTTTTCTTTTCAAAAAGTTTGTTTTATCAAAGAATCTTTGTATCTTTGCAGCAACAGAACTCGTTTGCATCCCATTAGAACTGCAAGCGAGTCATTTTTTATATAAAGAAAAATCTTTTTTCTCTAAACTAATGTCACTATTGCCACACTCCTGTTTTTTATTCTTTTCTCTTTACCCAAACCTTATGGCTGCCGCGGCCTAGTGAATCTATCGGCGAAGATTTATCACAGGTCAGCTCCTTCAGTTCCATAGAGGCGGCAGTACGGCTCAGGTTGTTGATGGAGGCATAATCGCCTAGGGTGAGGACTCCGTTCTTCTCTATCACCTCTAGGGCTCGGGCGATGCGCTCTTCCTTGGAATAGAGTTGCTTACGGATAACCTTTACACCACCCATATCACGCTCCAGGTCACGGTCGGTTTCACGCTTCACATCCTTGATAAACTCTGGAGACGCCTTGAAGTTGATGTCCTTCACGCCCACCTTGCGGTACGTCATCTTATCATCTGGATTCAGAATTTCCCTAGGCTTCTCATCCTCGAAAGCTAGGGAGAGGGAGAAGGTGCCGAAACCTTCCAGATTCACATTGTACCCCATGGAGAGCATATCTGTCAGCATATCAACCACATCAGTCAATACAGCCTCCGTGGTACTTTCCGAAATACCGCGATGGTAGTTCTGCATCATCTTGACGAACTCTTTTCTGGATAGTGTACGGTTGGTCACCATCTTGGGATAAACTCTGCGCTTGCCTTCATCACGCAAATCATTCAACTCTTGCAACTTGTACTTAGCCATATCAGTATCCTTTCTTATTAAGATTGTTATCACTCCTTATTGCAGCAGCCTTTGCATCCTACAGTATTTATGATCATACCTAAGAAGAAAAGACCACAAACCTAGGAAGAAAAGTATTTAATCCTAGGAGAAATCTCCGTTCACCGACGCTGAATGTCCGTTCAACGTCGGTGAACGGCGGTTCAACGTCGGTGAATGGCGGTTCAACGTCGGTGAACGAAGATTTCTACCTTGCAAAGATACAACTTTATCAGATATAAAACAAGACTTTTCCTGAATATCTTTACTTTTCCGGCCATAATTCTTCGTTTTTTGAGCTTATTTCTTTGCGTATCCCAAATAATTGTGTTAACTTTGTAGTCAGATTGCAAACCAAAGGTCAAAGGATTGCAAGCCAATGACAAAGCAAAAGACTAAGATTAGACATCCTTATGAGTATGAAGATATTAGCAACCAGCGACTGGCACCTGGGCAACTTGTTTCACGGCAACGACCGTCTGCCGGAACACAAGCATTTCCTGAAATGGCTCCTGGAACAAATCGCTGAACAAAAGCCCGATGCTCTCCTCATAGCAGGAGACATCTTCGATAACGGAAATCCATCGGCAGCAGCACAGACCGTTTATTACGAGTTTCTTGCCGATGCTACCCAACTGTGCCCGAACATGCAGGTCATCATTACCGCCGGCAACCACGATTCCGCCAGCCGACTGGAGGCTCCACGTCCGCTACTCACCCGATACCACGTGGAAATAAGAGGAAACGTAAGGAAAATCTGGAAGCAGGGAGAAAGCGAGGACGATGATAAAACCGGCGGACATTGGATCTATTCCTTCGATGACCTCATCATCCCCGTAACCAACGAGGAAGGAGAAGAAGTCATCATCCTCGCCGTACCTTTCCTAAGAAGCGATGTAGTGCAGAACGCCAGTTACTCGCAGGGAGTCAACGACTTTCTGAGAGAACTGACGGCTGAGGCTCGACAGAAATACCCGGGCAGGAAGTGCATCATGATGGCACACATGTACGCCAAGGGTTCGGATATCGCCAAAAAGGATGCGAGCGAGAAAATCATCATCGGCGGACAGGAGGAAGTGGACCTGGAAGGATGGAACGAACATCCCGACTATATGACTTGCGGACACATCCACAAACGGCAACATATCTGGAACACCGACTGGGCAAGATACACGGGAAGTATCCTCCCGATGTCGTTTGCCGAGAAAGACTACACCCACGGCATCGACCTCATCACCATAGAACACGGAGAAGAGGAGGAGGGAAAAGAAACCGACAAGAGCAAGGAATGGAAAGTAGATTTCCTGGAATACAAGCCTCAGCACGCCCTCCGCATCCTGCCCGAAGATGAGGAAGAACTGACCTTCAAGAAATGGCAGAAGCTCATCAATTCTGAACTTTCAGAGAGAACAGACGGCGAACTGAGCGACCACTTCGACTACGTGATGCTGAAGGTGAAACAGGAGAAATTGACCAGCGATGACATCAAGGAACTGGAGAAACTCGTCAACGAAAAGGATGCCGTGCTCTGCAAAATCCAGCGCATCATCCCACAACTGGACCTCTCCACCATCCAGGGTTCCCAGCATATCACCAGCATAGAAGACATCATCAACCGTCCTCCGCTCGATACGCTGAAGGAAGCCTTCGCCATCAGACACAACGCTCCGATGAACGAAAGACAGGAGAAAATGTTATCCGATTTATTAACGACATCATCATTATGAAATTCCTACAACTCGAAATACTCAACCTCGCTTCGCTTGACAAACAGGGAGGCGAGGTCATCAACTTTGAAGAAGGTGCCTTAGGCGAGAGCACCATCTTCAGCATCGTAGGGCCGACGGGAAGTGGCAAGTCTACCCTACTCGATGCTATCTGTCTGGCTCTCTACAACCGCGCCCCTCGCTACCCCAGGAAGAAAGGAGACAAGAACCAGAGCATCGAGATTTTCGGAGCTGCCGATGCCAGCGAAAACAACCGTCTGGCACCTACCGACAGTAGAAACATCCTGACACGTGGCAAGAAAGAGGGCTACAGCAAACTCACCTTCCTTGCCAACAACGGCAGCATCTACCGCGCAGAATGGCACGTCAGATTCCAGAGAGTGCGCTACGAGAACGCCAAGACTGCGCTCTATAAAATCACGAGGAACGGAGAAGAGATAAGTGAGGAAACTGCCGACTGGAACGAACTGCCGAACATCATCGGACTCGACTATGACCAGTTTCTCCGTACCGTGCTCATCGCCCAAGGCTCGTTTGCCAACTTCCTGACGGCAAAGGAAAACGAGCGGTACGAACTCCTGGAAAAACTCATCGGATGTGAGGAAACTTATACGAACATCGCTACTGAAATCAAGAAGGCGAAAGACCAGGCGACGGATGCCTACAACCAGATGGCAGCATCGGTGGAAGCCGTAAAACAGAACCTGCTGAACGATGAAGAACTCGCCCAACTGAAGGAGGAAATCGACCGCTTGGAAAAAGCTGAGAAGGAACTCGACAGCCAGTTGCAAGCCATCTCGAAAGACCTGCAATGGTTTGAGGAAAACGATAAGCAAATCAAGCAAATCACTATCTGCCAGTCAGATATGAAACAAGCAGCAGATGCCATTAAAGCGATGCAAGCCCAGATTCTCCATCTGCAGCTGCACGATGAAGTACAGCCAGCCGTCAACCAGCTGCAGGAAGTAGAGCGACAGACGCAAAGCATCCACGAACAGGAAGAAAACATCCTGAAAGCGGAAGGAAACATCAAAAGTCAAGAGTCTGCCATCAGCGAAAGCGAGAAAGCTCTCGCCAGTCTGAAGGAAGCAGTAAGCAAGGCACAGGAACAGCAGGAAAAGGCGCTGCCGGTCATCGCTGAAGCAAGGGCGCTGAAAACAAAAATGGAAGCGGCAATGCCGAATCTGAAAGAAAAGAAAGAGGCATTGGAGTTGGCTCAGAAAGAGAATCAAACTGCCCTGAAAGACGTGGAGGAAAACGCCCGAAACATCCAAAAATGGGAAGCTGAAACGGAGAAAGCGAACCTTGCTCTCAAAACGACAAAGGAAGAGATTGCCAAGCAGAAACAGGTTCTGCACGAAGCGACGCAAGCCGCAGAACAGGCTTGGGAGAAGGAAAGAAATAAGACTGCCGGACAGAATATAGAGGAACTGCAGAGCCATAAATCGGCAGCCGAAAAGAAACTGCAGGATGTCCAGCAAGCCATCAAGGTTGTGGCTCATCTCGATACTGCCACAACAGAAAAGCAGAAGAATGAGGAGCGGATCCAGGTCTTGGGCAAGAGAAATGCGGAGATAGATGAGGCACTGGGCAAATTGTCCATCGAGGCTTTGGAGAAAGAGTCCCTGACGCTGAGAAATGCCTATACCCTCATGGTGAGTGAGAAATGGGAGATTCATCGTGCCAACCTGACCGAAGGCAAACCTTGTCCGCTCTGTGGCAGCACGACCCATCCTTATCATACCGACAACAGACAGTTTGAGGAAGCCACCACGGAACTCTCTCAACTTCTGAAAGCCAAGGAGAATCTGCTAAAACTGCAGCAGAAAGAGGAGAAGGATCTTTCCGGCGAGAGAAAACAGAACGATGGTGAAGTACAGACGCTCCAGAAACAACAGGAAAAGCTGTCGGGAGAAATAGCAACTTACGAAGAGGATTGGAAGGCGCTCATCGCCCAGTATCCAAAGATTCCGAAGGCAGAGGCAGAACTGAAATCGCTCTTGCCTATCTATGAAAACAAGGCGAAAGATGCGAGCAGCAAACTGAGCCTCTTTAACAAGATTCAGAAAGAGATAGAACGGCTGATCCAACTCAAGGATAAGGCTGTAAAGGATGAAGCTGCGTATGAAAGCAAGGCTTCTACTATACAGAACAAAGCCCAAGAAAATACTTCAACCTGCGCAACAAAACTAGCTGAGCAAAAAGCACTTACAACCAACCTCATCTCACAGCAAAAGAGCAAGGAGGAGGCTTACGGGAAAGCCCTTCAGGCATGGAATAGCGCCAAGAAGGAAATGGAGGAATGGCAGGAGAAATATAAGCAAATTCTGAATGGCGAAGAACCAGACGCGGCTGAACAAAGACTGACAGCAGCAAAGGATGAGGCAACGAAAGCAGCTGATACTCAGAACGAGAATATTAACAAACTGAAGGCTGAACTCGCCAACAGTAAAGGTTCGCATCAAACCATGCAGTCTCAGAACAAAACGATGAAAGAGAATCTGCAAGAGAAGGAAAAGGAACTCGACCTTTGGATTGAGGAATATAACAAGCAGCTTGAAGAAAAGAGCATCGAACCACCATTCATCGACCGAAATACCATCCGGGAGATGCTTCACTCTGCCGAAGACTGGAACGCTATCCGACGTGAAAAGGACGAAAAGGAGAAAGCCGTGGCTTCAACTACCGCCCTTTACCAGAGTGCAGAAAAGGCGCATCAGCAGCACTTGGAACATCAGCCAGCCCAAACCCGTGATGCTCTCTTAGCCATTCAGCAGGAGTATCAGGAAAGAAGCCAGCGCAACGAACTGATTGCTGCCAACGCCAGGATGCAGAACCATCAGGAAGCCGTGAAGCTGTTGGGTGACAAGGCTGAGGCTCTGAATCTCGTAACACAGGAAAAGGACGACTGGACAGCCATTACGGATGCCATCGGAGCAGACGGCAAGACGCTGCGCAAGATAGCCCAATGCTATACGCTCAGTTTCCTGATAGCTCACGCCAACCAGGAAATCAGAAAGTTCAACAGCCGTTACGAACTGCAACAGGTAAAGCATTCGCTGGGCATCCGAGTCATCGATCACGACCGTGCCGACGATATCCGAGACACCACCTCCCTATCAGGTGGCGAAACCTTTATCGTGAGTCTGGGTCTAGCCTTGGGCCTGTCGGCATTATCCTCCCGCAACATCTCCTTCGAGAACCTGTTCATCGATGAAGGCTTCGGAACCCTCGACCCCGATACCCTAGCCACCGTCATCGACTCCCTCGCCATGCTGCAAAGTTCGCAAGGCAAGAAGGTGGGCGTCATCAGTCATACCGACACGATGAGCGAGCGCATCACCACCCAGATAAGAATTATCAAGAATGGCAACTCCGGCAGCAGCCATATCGAGATCTATCCTTAACCCATCGTAATTACACCTTCATAAAATAGTAATTACACCATTATATATAGGGTACACATACATTATCCATCCGTGAACAGGGCATCACCATCGATGTGGCTTACCGCTATTTCGCCACACCGAAACGCAAGTTTATCGTCACAAAACAAATATGCGTTCCTACGGATTCATCTATCCACAGGAACGCATATTCTTTATTTTATCATACGAGATAATCATTCTTTATACAATTCTATATCATCATACGATATTTAAACCTTATTTCCTTCTTTTGGGAAAACCACGGTTGGCTGGAAGGTCTTAGCCTCCTCAAAGTCCATCAGGGCATAAGCGATGATGATAACGGTATCGCCCACCTGCACCTTGCGGGCTGCAGCACCGTTCAGGCAGATACAACCGCTGCCACGCTCACCCTTGATAATATAGGTCTCCAAGCGTTCACCATTGTTGTTATCTACGATCTGAACCTTCTCGCCTGCTATCAGATTAGCAGCGTCCATCAAGTCCTCATCGATGGTGATGCTACCCATATAATTCAGGTTAGCCTCAGTTACGGTCACACAATGGAGCTTACTCTTCAATACTTCTATCTGCATTGTTCTGTTATTACTTGATCTGTTACGGATTAAACTTAATAAAGAATATCTATCGAGGAATTATCCTTTATACTTGATATGGTCGATGAGACGGATAGGAGTCTTACCGCAATAAACGGTGATGCAACCTACCACGTATGCACTATCCTCCCATGAAGAAACATCCTGCAGGCTGTCGCCATCCACAATCTGGAAATACTCTACCTCCAGACCCTCTACAGCATTGATGTCGGCAACCACCTTATCGTGAGTTTCCTGTACGGTATGAGTCTTGGCATACTCCACACTCTCTTTCAGAGCCTTATAGATGTTTGGCGCAATGGCACGCTCATCAGGAGCCAGCAAAGTATTACGGCTGCTCTTAGCCACCCCATCCTCATCACGGACAATAGGGCACTCAACAATCTGCACATCGCTGTTGATGTACTTCACGAGCTGCTTGATGACAGCAATCTGCTGCCAATCCTTCTCACCGAAATAAGCACGGGTTGGTCGAACGATATAGAAAAGACGGCTCACTACCTGACATACACCATTGAAATGACCCGGACGCTTGGCACCCTCCATCACGGTAGAAACAGGTGGAAACTCAAAGTGGCGTGTATCTGGTGTAGGATACATCTCCTTCACCGATGGTGCAAACACATAGTCAGCACCACAAGCCTCCAAGAGCTTGCAGTCAGCATCGAGGGTACGAGGATAGCGATCCAAGTCACCCTGATCATTAAACTGTGTAGGATTCAGGAACACAGAAACCACAGTCACGCCATTTTCCTTCACACTGCGCTTAACAAGAGAGGCGTGACCCTCATGCAGCGCACCCATAGTTGGCACAAGGCCGATTTCCTTTCCCTCCTTACGACACATGAAGAGTTCGTTCTGGAGGTCAACAATCTTATTGAATACTTTCATCGTCATAATCTGTTTTCGGGTGCAAAATAACAACTTTTTTCTCAAATGAGAAAGAAAAAACCTAAAAATATGCGAATTATTGCCGAAAATAATGAATTTCGGAGAAAAAATGCCCCTATTTGAAGTTTTTTTTGTACCTTTGCACGTAATTCGTAAGAATAAAATTTAAATTTTATGGCAAAAAAAGTATTATTTATCAATCAGGAGATCGACCCATACGTAGCCGAGTCTCACATGTCAATCATGGGACGCGAACTGCCTCAGAAGATGCAGGAAGCAGGTTTTGAGATCCGCACCTTCATGCCTAAGTGGGGCACCATCAACGAGCGTCGCGGACAATTGCACGAGGTCATTCGCCTGTCTGGTATGAACCTTATCATCGATGATACAGACCATCCGCTGATCATCAAGGTTGCATCTATACCAACAACACGACAGCAGATTTATTTCATCGATAATGATGACTATTTCAAGAGCCGTCAGATGGGCACCGATGAAAACGGAAAGGAATATGCCGACAACGGCGAAAGAGCTATCTTCTTCGCACGTGGTGTATTGGAAACCGTCAAGAAGCTCCGCTGGCAGCCTGACGTAATCGTCTGCCAGGGTTGGGCTAGCGCAGTAGTGCCATTCTATGTAAAGACAGCCTACAGCGAAGAGCCTTCATTTGCAGAATCAAAGGTAATTACCGCTCTCTATACCAACGAACTCAAGGGTGAACTGGGTACCAACTTCAAGCGTTGCGTTGCCTTCCGCGATGCCAAGCCTGAACTGCTCGACGGCTATCAGGACGACTTCGACTTCATTGAGCTCGGCAAACTCGCCATCGACTATAGCGACGGTGTGGTAGAAGGTGAAGAAGAAGCTAACCAGATTCTCTTTGATTATGCGAAGGAGAAGAACAAACCTGTACTGGCTTATCCGGGAGAAGATATCCAGGAGCCATACTCAGACTTCATCAACAAGGTTTGTCCTGACGCAGAATAAAATTCCGACAACAGAGACACATACATACAAGGATAATGAAAATTTTTAGACTCTTAACAGTATTAGTAATAGCAGCGCTTACTTTCGCTGCATGTGATGATACCACCGAGGAAATCGGTGGTAGCATCACTAATAAGATAGACAACATTAACATTTCTGACTCAGCGTTCAATGTTACCACAAAGTCTATAGTAGCAGGTGCCGTATTGAGCCGCAACAACACGGGGCTCATCGGAAAGATGAAAGACCCGGAAACCGGCAACTATGTAAAGGGCGACTACATGACCCAGTTGAGCGTATTGCCTACTTTCGATGTAGATACACTCGATTACATCAAGCAGGCAAACAACGGTTCTATCGAAGCAGACTCATGCTACCTCCTGATTTCATACAATGCCAGCTATGGTGATACCATCGCCCCAATGAAGGTGACAGCTTATGAGATGACAGAGCCGATGGCAGAAGATCAGGAGTATTACTCTGATTATGATGCCTTCAAGGAAGGCTGGGTAAGCGAAAACAACCAGCATTGGAGCAGTAATTACAACTTGAGCAATACATCAGATGTCAAGAACTTCAAGATTTACTTGAATAAGGAGTACAAGAAAGATGGTAAGAGATACAAAAACTATGGTTCTTACATCATGCAAACATACGCAGAACATCCTGAGTACTTCAAGACCAATTACAAGTTCCTGCACAACGTCTGCCCTGGCTTCTTCATCAAGAATGTAGGCGGTACGGGTAACATGGCTAAAATCTGGAATACAGAGCTTATCTTCTACTGGACCCGTCACAAGACCATCAATAAAGACAGTACAGCTGTAAGCATCGGATACAACCGTTTCGATGGTACAGAAGAGGTATTGCAGCTCAACAAGATTGAGAACGATACCGAGAACTTGAAGAAGTTGGCAAGTAAGGATCAGGAGAAATGTACTTATCTCAAGTCACCGGCAGGTATCTTCACCGAGGTCACCCTCCCTATCGAAGATATCATGAAAGGTCATGAGAAGGATACGCTCAACACAGCTACCATCTCTTTCCCACGACTCAACAATGAAAACGAAGACAACCCATACAACTTTGCTACACCAAGCACCATCCTGATGGTTCAGAAAGACAGTTTGAAGTCGTTCTTCGAAAAGAGCAAGTTGGCTGACAACCGTACTTCTTATACGGCAAGCTACAGCAGTACCGGCACCTACAAGAATGCCTATACATTCCAGAATATCGCCAATCTGGTTTCTGCCATGTATAAGAACAAGGGCAAGGGGGAAAACTGGAATAAAGTAGTACTGGTTCCTGTAAACGTCATCACAACCACACAGGGCTATACTACCGTCATCTCCAAGATTAATCACGATATGTCACTCGCTTCTACCCGACTGAAAAGAGGTGTAATAACCACCGACAGCAACGGCAAGGAGACAAGTCCTATACAGATAAAGGTGATTTACAGTAAGTTTAAAGAAGAATAAGCATTCATAACGCAAAGTAAAAAAGGAAACGAAACATGGCAGATAATTTTTTGGAGCGTCATCGCGAAGAATACGAAATACGCAAGGCTGCATGGCTCAAGAAAAAGAAACTATTCATGAAGTCAGGCAAGAAACAGAAGCCCCAGACACAGATGCCACGTCCTGAAGACGAAGCGTTATAAACAAGAAAATATTCAGAATCCTGAGAAAGAGGGTGTATCATAAAGCATTTGAATGTTTATGATACACCCTCTTAACTTTACCGGTTAACTCTTAAAAACCACCGCATAAGTACAATAAAAGCCATTTATTACAAAATCAAGCAAAATTAATTTGGAGTTTACCCATTTTTTATATATCTTTGCATTGTGAACTTAAAAGTATTAAATATTAAACAGACAAAAAGCAATAAAATAAAAATAATCGAGATATTAGTAGAGATACTGGTCTATGGGTTTAACTTTTCTAAGAACTTGCATTTAAGGATACAAGATATTTGCAGGATACAAGTTACTTGCAATATATGAGATACTTGGTTTATGTTTATAGATAATGGAGACTATACTCTCTCTTAAAGAATTTGTTTTAAATTAAAGTTAGATGTTAGTAATATAAGTCCCCGTAGTGACCGTGAGGCTACTGCGGGGACGCTTTTTCAATTTATAGTATATAGAAACAAAAAGGGCAAGGCCATCTCTGGCCTTGCCCAATCTATTTTTATAACTCTTTATCTATATTATAAGATTCTACCTGTAAGAGAGAACTTCAAAACAGGATAAACCTTCAAGTCTTTTACGAACTTAGAGAGATCATCCTCGCCAGCATCTTCCAATGCCTTATTGATATCTATCTCGTTACCATTCTGGTAAACCTTGAGCTTGCCCATGAACTGGCAACCCAACTCTAAGCGGCAACCGATACGGTTCTTAGGAACCAGACGACCGAAACCTAAACCAAGGTATGGACGAACATTCTTGCAACGGATATCGCCCTGAAGGTTATAGTTCTCATCGAGCTCCAGGTTATAACCACCCAAGTTGGCTGATATAGCCTTACGGAACTGATCCTTCAATTCAGGAGTATGCAAGTTGTTCTCAGAGAACTTACGAAGTTCATCACAAGAACCGGTAACCTCAGCAATCTTCTCACCACCAATAGACAAACCAGCAGCAATAAAGAACTTGCTGCCACCACCGAATGGATACAGATTAGCCTTTACATTAAAGGTGGTACGGTCGAATGAGCCTTCTGCATGAATGGTTGCACTGCTTGGGTACTGAACATTAGGTACTTGAGGCAAAGAACTGGTTTTAACATCTACATCCAAATCACCAGACAGTTTGAAAGATGGCATGATGTTCACACCTGCTTCTACCTCAAGGAAGTTAGTAACAGGAGCAGCGACACCTACACTAATACCCTCGGTACCTGCACCCACGTTAAGACCTACATGGTTAAAGATACCGCGCTTGTAATCGCTCTGCGCCATTACACTCCCTACACTAGTAAGCAGAATTACTGCCACCATCATTAATTTTTTCATAATCGTTCTGTTTATTAGTTCTTATATCAAATTATTTTTTTCATATCGTTCTTAAACACAAGTGCAAAAGTAAAGAAAAGTTATAAGAAAAACGAATAATAGTGGCAAAAATTAAGGCTCTTTAATACTTTTACGTACTAAAGAGCCTAACATTTTGTAAAAAAAACTAAAATTACAGACAAAAGACATACTCGTTGCAAATAAGAATAGATGTCTGTATTTCGTACTTACTAATGTAAAATACGAGGCTTAATCTACAACCGTAAACTTGGCATATTTCAGCAAAAGCTGTTTGGTACCAGAATGAACGAACTCTACTGTAGCCTTCGTATTCTCACCAGTTCCCTCAATCTTCAATACCGTTCCCCGTCCAAAACGCTGATGTTCAATCTTCATTCCCTCCTGCAAACCACAAGATGAACTGCCAGCAGATGAAGCTGTAGAAGAAGAAACTGATGCTGCAGAAGATCCAGTACCACGAGAAGCAGGATGAGAAGAATGCGTCTCCATATAACGCTTCGCTGCATTCAGCGCTCTAACAGACTTGAAATTACCTTCAGAGAGAGATGAGCGTCCGGAAACAGACGAGCGTCCGGAAGTACGTGAAGTCTCCGGTTCATCATCAAAGAGAGAAGGCTTAGGATCTGCTACAAACTGCGATGCTACCGGTTTGGAATTCTGATACCTGCTACTGTACCTAGGCTGCTCAGCATCCTCCCACGGTCTGCGAGGACGTTGCGCTCTCGCCCACTCCGGCTGGTCAAACATCGAATCAGCTCTCGAACCAAACCTTGAACCAGACCTTGAACCAAGCCTTGATTCAGACATAGAGCCAAACAAGCTTCCACCAGCCTCATCCTGGCAATCAATCAACTTGCCGTCAATCTCATCGATAAACCGACTCGGATTATCAAACTCCATCTTGCCATATCGCCAGCGGTTCTTGGCGTTCGTCAGGATACAATGTTTCTCAGCTCGCGTAATGGCAACGTAAAGCAATCTCCGTTCCTCCTCCAGTTCTCGGAGCGAAGCAGCAGAAAGCGGACTTGGGAAGATATTCTCTTCCAAACCAACCACGAATACCGTAGGAAACTCCAGACCCTTGGCAGCATGAATCGTCATCAGAGAAACACGAGGTTCATCCTTATCACCATCGCTGTCAGCATCGGTAAGCAGCGCCACATCCTGCAGATAATCCTGCAGGAAGAGTTCATCAAACCTACCCTCTTCACGGCGTTCCTCCACAAAAGCCGACATACCGCTCAAGAATTCCTCCAGGTTCTCCTGACGTGCCAGATCATCGGCATCCTTGCCCGACATGATATCCTGACTGATACCACTCTCCTTGATAATGGCATCACCCAATTCATAGACATCCGTAGTTTGAGCCCGTTCGATAAACGAAGAAATCAGCAATCTGAAGGTTTCCAGCTTGTTCATCGTACCCTTGTTAACCGCCAGTCCATACTGCTCAGGGGTACCGATTACCGCCCAGAAACTCACCTGGTTCTGATGGGCACAGTCAGCAATCTTCAGCACCGTAGTAGCACCGATTCCACGAGCCGGATAGTTGATGATACGCTTGATAGCCTCTTCATCATCCGGATTCGCCACCAGACGGAAATAGGCTATGATGTCCTTGATTTCCTTGCGCTGGTAGAAACTCAGTCCGCCATAGATGCGATAAGGAATACCCTGCTTTCTGAACTCCTCCTCGAAGCTGCGGCTCTGGGCATTGGTGCGGTAGAGAATGGCAAAATCACTATACTGGCAGCCATCCTCGCGCCGGATACGCTTTACGTCCTTCGCCACAATCGCCGCCTCTTCCTTGTCGCTGTAAGCAGGCTTATACTGAATCTTCTCACCCTTCGCATTCTCGCTGAACACATCCTTAGGAATCTGGTTGCGGTTATGCTTGATCAGACTGTTAGCCGCCTCAACGATGGTCTGGGTAGAGCGGTAGTTCTGTTCCAGTTTGAAGAGACGCGTACCCTGAAACTGGCGCTGATAGTTGAGAATATTATCAATATTGGCACCACGGAAGCTATAGATACTCTGCGAGTCATCACCCACGGCACAAACACGCTGCTTCTCCTGACAGAGTTGCATGACGATAGACATCTGAACGTGGTTGGTATCCTGATACTCATCCACCAGGACATAATCGAAGCGGGCGGCATATTTGTGGCGAATATCCTCATGTTCCCTGAAGAGCTGATAGGTAAGCGTCAGCAAATCATCGAAATCCATGGCATTGGCCTGCTTGCAGCGCTGCACGTAAGCCACGAAAATCTTACCAACCTCAGGGATCTGCGCACGCTTGTTCTGCTCGAAGATAGCCGCATCGCTCTCATAAGCCGCAGCACTCATCAGGTTGTTCTTCGCCATCGAAATCTTGGCATGAACGGCAGCAGGCTTATACTTCTTATCATCCAGTCCCATCTCCTTCACAATCGCCTTGATCTGCGAGCGCGAGTCACTTTCATCATAAATGGTAAAGTTGTTGTTGAAGCCGATATGCTCAGCCTCCGCTCTCAGGATTCGGGAGAAGATGCTGTGGAAGGTACCCATATAGAGATGCTGGGCAAGATCATTTCCCACCAGTTTTCCGATACGTTCCTTCATCTCCCTTGCCGCCTTGTTGGTAAAGGTGAGCGCCATGATGCTCCAGGGTTTCATGCCCTGGCTAAGGAGATAAGCTATCTTATAAGTAAGCACACGCGTTTTACCCGAACCTGCACCGGCTATCACCAGCGAAGGTCCGTCAATATATTCTACCGCAGCACGCTGCGCTTCGTTCAAGTCGTTCAGTAAATCCATTAATCAATATTTACCAGATTTTTCACTCTTCATTCTTCACTCTTCATTCTTCACTTCCCCCTATATCCTCCCACAG
>ERZ834769.1247-NODE-1247-length-22938-cov-5.324214_pt1 | contig 22938 bp, 19 predicted proteins | sample MGYA00519690_ERZ834769 | MGnify/ENA primary metagenome ERZ834769 (study PRJEB31850, sample SAMEA3708760) | human gut metagenome | biome: human gut; feature: human-associated habitat; material: faeces | place: China | collected 2014 ... | reverse complement strand
TGCATGTGTTAAGCACGCCGCCAGCGTTCGTCCTGAGCCAGGATCAAACTCTCTATAAATTGTATCTAAACGACCGTAGCCGTTCAAATCTTTACAGAGCTATTTGTCATAGCTTAAAACTTTTTATACTTAGCTTTGCCGGTAATTGACTTAACCCGGCTCCGCCAAGTTCTCAGTTGCACATCTTACAATGTGCTCCCGTCTGGTGCTTTTCGTTTCGTTCGTTGTTTAATTTACAAGGTACACGTCCCATAACCGCGGAACAGTTGATATGATACTACTTGCGGCCGGATTTGTCAACACTATTTTTAAATTTTTTCGAATTTTTTGTATACGGCAATGTAATGACTTTTAACGCAAGTCATGCTATACTTTAAATAATATTTTATGAACTTTTAAAGGAGGATGACTCCGTGGATATTCTGCACCTGACCGGCACCTTCGGCCGCCTGGATCACAGCGAATTATCGCTCTCACCGGGGCTGAATGTGCTGTACGCTCCCAATGAAACCGGCAAGTCCACCTGGGGCACCTTTATCCGCACCATGCTGTACGGCCTGTCCACCCGCGAGCGCGGACCGCTGGCGGACAAAAACCGCTACGCCCCCTGGACCGGCGCGCCCATGCAGGGCCGCATGGACCTGACGACGCACGGGGATGCCTGCACCCTGCTGCGGGAGACACGCCGCGCCGCATCACCCTTGGGTGAATTCTCCTGCACCTATACCGGTACCGGCACGCCCGTTCCGGGCATTACCGGCCAGAACGCCGGCGAGGTGCTGCTGGGCGTGCCCCGGGAGGTGTTTGAGCGCAGCGCCTTTATCGGCCAGAACGCTCTGGCCGTGGACCAGGACGCCGAGCTGGAGCGCCGCATTGCCGCCCTGATCACCACCGGCGAGGAGGACACCTCCTACACCGAGTCCTACGACCGTCTGAAAAAGCAGCTGAACCGCCGCAGGCACAACAAGACAGGGCTCATCCCCGCCCTGGAACGGGAGACCGACCAGCTGCGCGCCGCGCTGGCGGAGCTGGACGCGCTGAACGACCAGGCGCAGCAGTCGCGCCGGGAGCTGGATGCTCTGGAGCACCGCGCCGCCGACCTGCGGCAGCAGACGGCCCAGTGGCAGGCGCTGGCTGCTCAGGAGCAGGCCGACGCCTGTCAGCAGGCGGCGCAGGCGGCACTGACCGCCCAGGCCCGGGCCGACACGCTGGCGGCCGACTGCGCCGCCCTGCCGGACGATTCTTCGCTGACGCTGCTGGAGGGGCAGGCCGCCGCACTTCCCGGTGAGCTGTCCGCCCTGACGGAAAAGCGCAGCGCCGCGGAGGAGGCCGCGCAAACCGCGCAGCAGGCCCGGAACGCTCTGGAACAGCACCCCCTCTACCCCGCCGCAGAGCCGGAGCTGCGGCAGCGGGCCGAAGCCATCCAGCCCGATAGGACTCCCTCTCTGCTCCTGGTCCTCTTTCCCGCTTCGCTGATCATAGTCGCCGCTGCGCTGGCATTTCTGTTCCGGACGCAGCAGCCGCTGCCCTTTTGGCTGTTCATCGGCATGGCGGGGCTGGGCATGATCGCCACGCTCTTCGCTGCAAGGTCCCGCCGTCAGGCCATCGTGGAACGGCATAAATACGCCGAAACACAGCGCGCCGCGCTGGAGACCCAAATCGCAGAATATCTCCCCCTGCGGCAGCAGGCAGATGAGGCCGCCGAGGCTGCCCGCCGGGCGGAAGTCTCCGCCGCGGACAGTGAAGATGCCTGCCGCCGCCGGCTGTGGGATCTGCTGACCCAGGTACGCGTCTTCGCCCCCGCCGCTGCCGATCTGTCCGGCATACAGCTGGCCCTGTCAGACGCCCGGCGCCGCAAGACCGCGCTGGCCGACGCCCGGCAGACGGCCCGGGAAGCCGCCCTGTACCGGGATGCCCTGCGGGTGCAGCTGCCGGAACAGCCGGCCGCCGAAAGCTCTATCCAGCGCCCTGCGCTCTCACGCGAGGAGGCCGCCGCGGAATTGGCGCGCACACAGACGCTGCTGGCGCAGGAGCGCACCCGGTTCGACACCCTCACCGGCCGCATCCGCGCGCTGGATCGCTCCAGCGATCTGGAGGCCCAGCTGGCGCAGAAGCAGGAGCAGCTAACCGCCCTGCAGGATGAATATGATGCCATCGCGCTGGCCATGGACGCTCTGTCACAAGCCAACACCGTGCTGCAGAACCGCTTTTCCCCGGCGCTGGGCGCACGGGCGGCGGAGATCTTCTCCGCCATCACCGGTGGGCGCTATGGCCGTGTGCTGCTGAGCCGGGACTTCTCCCTGTCCGCCGAGCCCGTCGGCGACCCGGTGGGACGCAGCGTCCGCCTGCTGAGTCAGGGCACCGCCGACCAGCTGTATCTGGCGGTGCGGCTGGCCATCTGCGACATGGTGCTGCCCGCCGACAAGCGGGTGCCCCTCATTCTGGATGACGCGCTGGTGACCTTCGACGACGAGCGGCTCCACGCGGCGCTGGACTATCTGCTGGAGGAAAGCCAAAGGCGCCAGATATTGCTGTTCACCTGCCAGAAGCGGGAGATGGCCTATCTGCAAGGCAAGGAAAACGTGACCGTCACGAAGCTGTGAGGTCGGGATATGCATATTTGGACAATTACTGATTGGGAAAAGAACCTTCCAGATAATTCCCTCAGAAGAACCGGCTTGCGATTTCGATACGACAGGAATACGCACCCCGAAGTAAAACGTGCGTGCTTACAATTCGCGATTTGGCTGAGAACCCAATATTACTTTCCGCTAAGAGTCGTTGTTTATGTCAAAGGAGCAAAAACCATTCGCACAAAAGATGGCGATCATGTAGTAGGAAGCTTTTTTGAACCTTTTTCATACTCGGATGAGCCATATATCCGAATTGCAGCGGGTGATTATAATGAATTAGCGAACCATTTAGGGAAAGACAATGCCCTGGCGTCGATCCTTCTTTCCTTGGCCCATGAATTGACGCATTACTATCAATGGATCAATAACATTCAACTAACGCCTGTAGGCAGAGAACGGCAGGCAGCCAGATACGCTAACTATATCATAGATGAATATGCGTCAACCAGAGAACATCCTTAGGGCGCGCAGGGGCGGCGTCCCGCAAAGAATGCGTAGGGGCGGACGACTCTGTCCGCCCCTACGAAAGGGCAAACGGATGCCCCCTACAACGCACTCAAGAGGGCACCGCACTCTGTCCCCCCTTGCAAATCCCCTCAAATCGTGCTATACCATATATAAAAGAGCGAAAGGAGGCTGCCATGCCCCACTTTGACTGTCTCCGCTGCGGCACGGCCATGCAGTTCGTCGGCCAGCACAAGCTGCAGCTGGGCAAGACCAGCTGGATATTCGGCGACCTGCCCAACCTGATGGCCGGTGCGCTGGACGTGTCCATTATGGCGTGCCCCGCCTGCGGCAAGCTGGAATTTTTCACCGGCGGCGTTCCCCAGCCCAGCGGCAACGACCCCGGCCTGCACCAGCGCCGGTGCCCAAAATGTGGCTTTGCCCACGATTTCGACTACCCCAAATGTCCCCTGTGCGGCTATGTCTACACCGCCGGGGACGAGCTGTGAGAATTTTTAAAAGGAGAACCTGTTATGAGCGATTGCACCCACGATTGCAGCACCTGCGGCGAAAGCTGCGGTGAGCGCAAGGAAGTAAACGTATTTGAGAAAAAGCCCCTCCGCCCCGGCTGCCGCGTCGGTAAGGTCTACGGCGTGGTGTCCGGCAAGGGCGGCGTAGGCAAGTCCATGGTCACCAGCCAGCTGGCGGTGGCGCTGCGGCGGGAGGGCTATCGCACCGCCATTCTGGACGCGGACATCACCGGCCCCTCCATCCCCAAGGCCTTCGGCATCCACGGCCGGGCCGTGGCGCAGGGCGACGCCATCGCGCCCGTGACCACCGCCACCGGCATACAGCTGATGTCCGTGAACCTGCTGCTGGAGCACGAGACGGACCCGGTCATCTGGCGCGGGCCGGTCATCGGCGGCGTGGTGCAGCAGTTCTGGGGTGATACCCTGTGGAACGATGTGGATTATATGTTCGTGGATATGCCTCCCGGCACCGGCGACGTGGCGCTGAACGTGTTTCAGTCGCTGCCGGTGGATGGCGTCATCATTGTGGCCAGCCCCCAGGACCTGGTATCCATGGTGGTGCAGAAGGCCGTGAAGATGGCGCAGATGATGAACATCCCCATCGTGGGCCTGGTGGAGAACATGAGTTACGTCCAGTGTCCCGACTGCGGCAAGAAACTCTATATTTTCGGCGAGGGCAAGACCGAGGAGGCCGCCAAGGCGTACCACATCCCCCTGCTGGCGAAAATGCCCATCGACCCGGCACTGGCTAAGCTGACCGACGACGGCTGCATCGAGCAGTTCGAGGGGCACTGGCTGGACGGCGTGGTGGAGACCATTCTGCGGAAATAAGCAAAAAAAGAAGCGGCGCGGTGCGCCGCTTCTTTTTTGATCTTATTTCATCAGCTCCTGCACCAGCGTCACCAGGCCGCTGACACCCACGCCGATGTACACCACCTGCCGGGCCACGTCGCCGGACATCTTCCGGCTCAGCCGTGTACCGATCCACAGCCCCAGTAGGATGCACGCCATTCCCAGCCCCGCCACCGGCAGCAGCGCCGCGCTGAAATAACCCCGCACCGTCCGCATGGTGAAGTTGATGAGGTTGGTGGTGAAGAACAGGAACTGCATATTGCCTACATACGTCTCCTTGCTCCGGGCGATGGCGACGAAATACAGCGCCATCATAGGCCCGCCGATGGTGAACGCCCCGGCGCAGCACCCGGAGAAGGCACTGCACACCAGCCCCGCCGCCAGGCCGGGCTGGTCCAGCTTCACCCGCTTGGCAAAAAGCAGGAAGTACGCCGCCAGCGCGATCAGGAACGCCCCGAACAGCGCCGTCAGCACGTGCAGGTCGAAATTCCCCAGCAGATTGATGATGACCAGACTGCACACGGTGTACAGCCCGATGGGCAGCGCGATCTGCTTTACATCGATGTGCTTGCGGTACATCCACGTCATGGTGCCGGACTGGGCCATGCAGATCAGCGCCACGATGGTGGGCGCAATGGTCATGTCGTAAAACGCACTGGCCGCCACCATCATAATGACCGCCGCGCCAAAGCCCGTCAGCGGCTGGATCACACCGCCCGCCAGCGCCGCCAGCCCCATCATTGCGTATTCCACCGCGCACACCGCCTTTTCTGTCATATTCCCGGCTATTATAACAACTTCACGCAGGAAAGGCAATCCGCAAAATGAACATCCCCCGGCCTGACGGCCGGGGGATGTTTGTTCAGCTCTTCTTTTTACCCAGGTAGGCTTCCTTGATGGACTCGTCCGCCAGCAGCTCCGCGCCGGTGCCGGACTTGGTGATGTTGCCCGTCTCCAGCACATAGGCGTAGTCCGCGATCTTCAGCGCCATGTTGGCGTTCTGCTCGATCAGCAGCACGGTGACGCCCTGCTCGTTGACGGTGCGGATGATGTCAAAGATGCCCTGCACCACCAGCGGTGCCAGACCCAGCGACGGCTCATCCAGCATCAGCAGCTTGGGGCGGCTCATCAGCGCGCGGCCCACGGCCAGCATCTGCTGCTCGCCGCCGGACAGCGTACCGGCCAGCTGCCAGTTGCGCTCCTCCAGCCTGGGGAACAGCTCATACACCCACTTGATGTCCTTCTCGATGCCAGCTTTGTCCTTCCGCAGGTACGCGCCCGCCTTCAGGTTCTCCAGCACGGTCAGGTTGGCGAACACCCGCCGACCCTCGGGGGACTGGGCGATGCCCGCCTCCAGAATCTTGTTGATGGGCTTGCCCAGCAGTTCCTGCCCGTCATAGGTGATGGAGCCGCTGTCCGCCTTTACAAGGCCGGAGATGGTCCGCAGCGTGGTGGACTTACCGGCGCCGTTGGCGCCGATCAGGGTGACGATCTTGCCGTCGGGTACCTCAAGGCTGATGCCGCGCAGCGCCTTGATGCCGCCGTAAGACACACACAAATTTTCAATCTTCAGCATCTTCTGCCACCCCCAAGTATGCGTCGATGACGCGCTCGTTGTTCTGTATCTCCTCCGGTGTGCCCTTGGCGATCAGCTTGCCGAAATCCAACACGTAAATCCGGTCGGCAATGCCCATGACCAGGTCCATGTGGTGCTCGATCAGCAGGATCGTCTTGTGGAAGTGATCCCGGATCTCCTTGATGAACTCCGCCAGCTCCAGCGTCTCCTGCGGGTTCATGCCGGCGGCCGGCTCATCCAACAGCAGCAGGGTCGGGTCGGTGGCCAACGCGCGGGCGATCTCCAGCCGGCGCTGCTTGCCGTAGGGCAGACTGGTGGCCAGCTCGTTCTGCACATCCTCCAGGCCCACCACCTTCAGCAGTTCCAGCACCTCGGCGCGCTGCTGCATCTCCTCCTTGGCGTTCAGGTGGAACGCCGCGGTAAACAGATTGCTGGTGCGCCGCATATGCTTGGCGATAAGCACATTGTCAAACACCGTCTGGGTCTTCCACAGACGGATATTCTGGAAGGTACGGGCCATACCCAGCGCCGTGATCTTATCCGGCGTAGGGGCCAGCACATGGTCAGTAAATGCGTAGCTGTCCAACGCCTTCTGGCCCTTTTTCCAGGCCTTCAGCGCCTCGTCGTCCAGCGCCTCCTCCGGGGCGAACTGGGCGGTGTACATATCCGCGTGCTCACCCTTATACTGCTTCTTCATCTTTCCGGAGGGATGGTTCCGCACGATGCAGTTCCCCTTGAAGGAAACGCGGCCGTTGCTGGGCGCATACACACCGGTGATGACATTGAACGCTGTGGTCTTGCCAGCGCCGTTGGGGCCAATCAACGCCACGATCTCGCCCTCGTTGACCTCCAGATTCAGATTGTCCACGGCTACCACGCCGCCAAACTGCATAGTGACATTTTCAACAGATAGAACGCTCTTGCTCATTTAGACGCCACCTCCTTCGCCGCTTTATCCTTCTTTTTGAACAGCTTTCCGAAGAAGTTGATGATGGCATCCCACGAGAACTCCCTGTCGCCCATGATGCCCTTGCGGAAGAACAGCACCACGATCATAATGATCACCGAGAACACCAGCATACGGAAGCCGCCGCGCATGAATGGGATGTTCACACCCAGATAGGGCATGGGGTCATCCAGGAAACGCAGCCACCATTCGGAGCAGGCGATGTACAGGAAAGAGCCCAGAATGGAGCCGGTCACGGAGCCAATACCGCCAATGACCACAATCAGCAGTATCTCATAGGTCATGGTGGAGGTGAAGGCGTTGGCCTGGATACTGGCCTGGAACATGGCCAGCAGCGCGCCGCTGATACCGGCAAAGAAGGAGCTGATCAGGAACGCCTGCATCTTATGCTTGGCCAGATTGATACCCATAGCTTCTGCCGCCACCTCATCATCGCGAATCGCCTTGAAGGCACGACCGTAGGTAGAGTTGATGATCAGCACGATAATAGCGATGCAGATGCCGGAAACAATGAACGGGAACAGCACGCTGTCGAAGTTGGCGAACTGCCGCAGCAGGTTAGAGGAGTTGGTCAGCGGGCCCACCTTGTTCCACTGAATGATAGCGCGCATGATCTCAGCGAAGCCCAGCGTGGCAATGGCCAGATAATCGGACTTCAGCTTCAGCACTGGCAGGCCGATAAGCCACGCAAACAGCGTCGGCACCACGCCGGCCAGGATCAGACCCACCACCATGGGCAGGCAGAACTGCACGATACCACCGTCAAAATATTGATACACGGCAGCGCGGGAAGCCACGGGAATAGTCAGGATTGCATAAGTATACGCACCGATCATCATAAAGCCCGCCTGTCCCAAAGAGAACAGACCCGTAAAGCCGTTCAGCAAGTTCAACGACACTGCCACCAGGGAGTAGATCGCGCCCTTTTTCAGCACGGTCGCCAACATGGAATAGTGCTGGAACTTGTCCACATACAGCAGGAAAGCAAGGCAGACGGCGGCGAGGATCAGAGACAGCAACAGATTTCTTTTCTTATTGTTCTTCATATCTCACACCTTCTCCGTCAGTTTTTCGCCGAACAAGCCGTTGGGCTTGCACAGCAGGATCACGATCAACAGTGCAAACGTAAAGGCATTGCTGAACACGGCCATATCGGCGTTGGACTTGATAAGCGACTCGCAGATACCGATGATAAACGCACCGATCACCGCACCGGGGATCGAGCCGATACCGCCGAACACCGCCGCTACAAAGGCTTTCAGGCCAGGCATAGCGCCGATCATGGGGCTGACCTGACCATAGTTGGAGAAGTACAGAATAGAGGCTACGCCCGCCAGCAGCGAACCGATAACAAAGGTCACGGAAATAACGCTGTTGATCTTGATGCCCATGAGCTGCGCCGTCTCAAAGTCGCGGGATACCGCACGCATGGCCATGCCGATCTTAGTCTTCTGGATAAGAATGACCAGCACCACCACCAGCAAGATAGTCAAAATGGGGGTGATAATGGTGATACGCTTGACATTCAGACTGCCCACCTGCATCACCTGAGTCAGGAACGGGATGTCGGGATACGCACGGGCGATACCGCCGGTGATATAGGTGGCCAGATTCTGCAGCAGATAGCTGACGCCAATGGCCGATATCATCACTGACATGCGGGGCGCGGTACGCAGGGGGCTGTATGCCGCCTTTTCGATCAGAACACCCAACGCCACTGTGGCAATAAGTACCAGGGGAATACACACTGCCATCGGCATCCAGGTGGCGGCATATACCATAAAGAAGCCCGCCATCATAAAGATGTCACCGTGTGCGAAGTTGATCAGACGCAGTATGCCATACACCATCGTATAGCCGATAGCGATCAGCGCATACAGGCTGCCCACCGTTACGCCGGAGAGCAGCAAGTCGATATAATACGCTGCGTCATGCATAAGTAAAGCATCCTCCTTATATGAATCTTGCGCTTTCGGAGACCGGGGGCGATGCCATCGGCATCCAAAAACGCAAGAGTCATGAAAGTTGCATTGTGAGGGGAGCGCACGCTCCCCCCACAATGGCTGTTATCCTACAATGAGGTTCGTCTCAGACTCGACGTATGCCGTCTTTTACTCCAAACCGTTGAAGGTGCTGAAGTACACAATCTCACCGTTCTCGATGGTCTTGATAACCGCGTAGTTCTTGATAGCGTCGCCGTTCTCGTCGAACTTCAGGTCACCGGTGATGAGGCCGGAGATCTCCAGAGTTGCCAGCGCATCGCGGATGGTGGCGCCGTCAGTGGACTGGGCCGCCTCGATCGCGCCCACAGCTGCCATGTAAGCGTCATAGCCGCAGGGGGTCACGCTGGAGATAACGTCGGACACACCGCCGTTGTTCTCCACGCGGGTCGCATCCTCAGCCACCCACTTGGTGAAACCGTCCACGAAAGCCTTACCGGCCTCATTGGTGGTATCGGCGGCATCGAAGAAAGCGGAGAAGTAAATATCGGTAGCCTTGCTGCCGGTACGCTGGGCGATGGAGATGTCATCCCAGGTGTCGCCAGCCATGATGGGGCAGGTGATGCCGGCATCGCGGGCCTGAGAGATAATCATAGCCGCGGTCTCGATGGAAACAGGAGCAAAGATGCCGTCGTAACCCTCGGACTTGATGGAAGCCATGATAGTGGAGAAGTCAGCCTCGCCCTTCTGGAACTCCAGAGTGGTAGCCTTGCCGCCCAGACGCTCCATCTCCTGACGGAAGTAGTTGCCGAAACCAGCGGAGTAGTCATCGCCGGACTCGATGATCAGGGCACAGTTGCTGCTACCCTTCTCATTGAACGCAAAGTTGGCCATCACAGCGCCCTGGAACGGATCAATGTAGCCGACACGGAAGTAGTAGTCATTGCCCGCAGTCACCTGGGGGTTGGTGCAGGAAGTGCCGATGGCAGGGATCTTAGCGCTCTCGAACAGAGGGCCGGCAGCAATCGCGCAAGCAGAACCATATGTACCGATCACCACAGACACACCCTGGGAAATCAGGGTCTGCGCGGCAGTGGGTGCCTTAGCCTGGTCGGAAGCATTGTCCGCATAGACCAACTGCACACTGTACTCCTCGCCGTTGATGGTAACGGTGGGCTTCAGGGAGTGGGCATACTCAACACCCAGGATCTCCTTCTTGCCGCCGCCGCCGTTCTGACCGGAAGTGGGCTCAAACACGCCGATCTTAACGACCTTGTCGCCGCTGGCATCACTGCTGCCATCGTCCGTCTTGCCGCCGCAGGCGACCAGAGACAGAGCCATGACCAGCGCCAGCATCATTGCTAAAAACTTTTTCATGGTAGTTCCTCCTAAATTTCCCTTGGGACGGCCAGGCTCTTGCCGACCGCCCACAGAATATGTGTATTTTAGCGAAAATATTTGGCAAAAACAATTGTAACAACCTCTAAAAATACCGGCTTTCTCGTTCTCCCGTGGACAGCGCACACAGGCCTGCTACGCGTTTTTGTCCTCTCTCGGCGGACAAACGACTTTTTGCGGCATACTGTTCCATTTTGCGCGCGGCGGGTCGGTTTTGGATTTATGACTTTTTTGCAGGAGACCGGTTTCGTTTTTGTGCAAAACTCGCCTGTTTTATGTATTTTTTGTACACATCCGTTTGAAATTCACCTGATTTTTCCCGGTAACGTTTTCTGGAAATTCCCGGCGAGGCGAACACGGGAATTGTCCCCCGGTGGCGGACGCATTTCTTCGTTATTATGCACAAAAGACGGGCGCCACAGCGCCCGCCTTTTCCGGTTTTCCATAAGCAAAGCGCTGTTTTGCACAAGTGAGCCCGGATTTTCCACTTGATTTTTCGAACATTTGCTTCACTTTTCTGTATGTTTATTGTACTCTTTGTGTTCACTTTTGTGCGTGCAGATGCGCTATTCATGATCGGTAAAGTAGCTTTTGAATACCTCGCCGTCCATGGTCTCATGCTCCAGCAGATACTCCGCCACCGCCGTCAGCTCCGTCTTGTACCGGGCCAATATCTCACGGCATTTTTCGTAGGCCTCGTCGATGATGGCGCGGATCTCCGCGTCCATCTCAGCCGCCGTCTTTTCGGAGTAGGGGCGGGTGTGGGCCATGGACTTGCCGATGAACACCTCGTCGGTGCCGGCGTCAAAGGCCACGTTGCCCAGCCTGGACGACATACCGTAGGTGCCCACCATCTTGCGGGCGATGGCTGTGGCCCGCTGGATGTCGCTGGAAGCACCGGTGGAGATATCGCCCAGCATCATCTCCTCGGCGGCGCGGCCGCCCAGCAGGCCGGCCACTCGGTCCAGCATATAGCGGCGGGACAGGTAGGAACGGTCCTCCTCCGGCAGGTAGATGGTCATGCCGCCGGCCTGACCGCGGGGAACGATGGTGATCTGATGTACGGGGTCCAGGTCCGGCAGGGCCTGCATGACCACGGCGTGGCCGGCCTCGTGATAGGCGGTAAGCCGGCGCTCGGCCTCGGGCACCACGCGGCTGTGCTTCTCCGGGCCGGCGATGACCTTGATGACAGACTGGTGGATGGCCTCCTCGGTGATGAAGCGCTGGCCGCGGCGGCCGGTCAGCAGCGCCGCCTCGTTCAGCAGGTTCTCCAGATCCGCACCGGTAAAGCCGGAGGTAGCGCGGGCCACGGAGCCCAGGTCCACATCCTCCGCCAGGGGCTTGCCCTTGGCGTGTATCTTCAGTATCTCCTCGCGGCCCTTGATATCCGGCAGGCCCACGAACACCTGGCGGTCGAACCGGCCGGGGCGCAGCAGCGCCGGGTCCAGAATGTCCACGCGGTTGGTAGCCGCCAGGACCACCACGCCCTCGTTGGCGGCGAAGCCGTCCATCTCCACCAGCAGCTGGTTCAGGGTCTGCTCGCGTTCGTCATGGCCGCCGCCCAGGCCGCTGCCGCGCTGGCGGCCCACGGCGTCGATCTCATCGATGAAGACGATGGCCGGAGCCTGCTTCTTGGCCTGCTCGAACAGGTCACGGACGCGGCTGGCACCCACGCCCACATACATCTCCACAAAGTCGGAGCCGGAGATGGACAGGAAGGCGGTATCCGCCTCGCCGGCCACGGCCTTGGCCAGCAGCGTCTTGCCGGTGCCCGGAGGGCCCACCAGCAGCACGCCCTTGGGAATATGCGCGCCCAGCTCGGTATAGCGCTGGGGATCGCGCAGAAACTGGACGATCTCCTCCAGCTCCTCCTTCTCCTCGTCGGCACCGGCCACGTCCTTGAACGTGACCTTCTTGCCGTCAGAGGGGATATCCTGGATACGGGCCTCGCCGAAGCGGGCCATTTTATCGTTGACGGCGCCGCCGCCCATGCCGCCCATACGGGCGATCAGGTTCATCAGCAGGATGAAGGCCATGGCCGCCAGCACATAGGGCAGCAGGGTACGCAGCCAGCTGTTCTCGTTGCCGGCGGCGTAGTCATAGCTGGTGATGACGCCCTTTTCCGCCTGGGACACCACCAGATCGTTCATGTCGTTATAAAACGTGTCGAAGCTGTGGAGGGCGCAGCTGACGCTGGAGCCGTCCTGCAGCTTCGCCACCAGGCGCGTGTCGGTGGCGGTGAAGGACTTGACCTTCTCCGCCGTGAAATAGGCGCGCATATCGCTGTAGCTCACGTCGCCGGACCGGCCGAGGTTCCCCACCACCTGGGTGATGAGCACCACCGCCAGCACGATGAACAGCAGCATGACGCCGCTGAAACGTCTTCTTTCCATGTCTCCCCGTCTCCCTTCTCAGCCGATCCAGCGGACGCCCTGCCAGCTCTGGTCACTGCCCACGGAGATGGCCACCAGCATCCGCGCCTGGACGGCCTCCACCGGGATATAGGGCTCGCCCAGCAGGCGGCTGTCATTAGAGCCGGTGCGGTTGTCGCCCATGACGAACATACAGCCCTCCGGCACGGTGAAGGTCTTTTCGGCCATGCTGTCCGGCAGGGTGGTGATGCCCTGGGTGGGCAAATAGCTCTCGTCCAGCTTCTCACCGTTGACGTAGGTATAGCCGTTCTTGAAGGAGAGCGTCTCGCCGGGCAGGCCGATGACACGCTTCACCAGGACCTTGTTCAGCTCCTCGTCCCAGAAGGTGACGATGTCGCCGCGCTCCGGCACCGGATCGGACACCACATAGGGCAACCGCCAGCCCACCAGCAGGCACTTGGTGGGGATGGTGGTCTCCATGGAGCCGCTGGGCACATAGGCCAGCTGCAGCAGCACCTTGAACAGCACGAATACCGCCGCCAGCGTCACAAGCAGGTAGCCGTAGTCATCCCACAGTCTGCGGCCGCGGCTTTTGGCGGGCTTGGCCGCAGGGGCCGCCGTCTCCGCCGGGGCGGGTGCGGCGCTCTCCGCGGGGGCGGGCTGCTCCGCGGGGGTCTTTACCTCGTCGGCTGCGGTGGCCGGAGGTGTGGTTTTCACCGGCTCGCCGGTGGGGGCCAGGCGCTTTCCGCCTTTGTTTTCCATATACTTCACTTCCTATTCTCAAATGCTAAGAGGGATGTTCCGCGCCCTCCCGGCGCGTGCTCTTCTTCCGCCTGCGGCGCGGGGAGAAACCGGATTTTTCGCCAAGACGAGGCGCGGCGACGACGGCGTACCGTGTGTACGTCGAGGAGCCGTAACGAAGTATTGGCGGAAAAGACGCGGTTTTACTTGCTGTAGACCTCGGGCTTGAGGACGCCGATATAGGGCATATTCCGGTACTGCTGGCAGTAGTCCAGGCCGTAGCCCACCACGAACTCGTCGGGGACCTCGAAGCCGGCATAGTCGGCGCTAATGGGCTTTTCGCGGCGGGCGGGCTTATCCAGCAGGGTAGCGATGGTGACGGAGGCGGCGCCCTTGGTCTTCAGGTACTCCGTCAGGAAATACAGGGTATTGCCGGAGTCCAGAATGTCCTCGACGATGATGATGTCGCGGCCGCTGATGTCGCGCTGGAGGTCGCGGGTGATCTGCACCACGCCGGAGGACTTGGTGGCGTTCTTATAGGACGAGAGGCCGATGAACTCCACCTCACTTTTCAGCTGGGCGGCGCGGACCAGGTCTGCCATAAAAATGAAGCAGCCGTTGAGGACGCCCACAAACATGGGGTTCTTATCCTTAAATCTGTCGTACAGCCGGTCACCCAGCTCCTGGACGCGGGCCTTGATCTCCTCTTCAGACAGCAGGACCTTCAGGATGTCCTGATCCATATTACTCTTTGCCATTGCTTGTTATCCTCCGTTGTTTTTTGTGATGGTGATGTATATGGTGTCGCCGGAACACTCCGGCAGGGCTTTCTGGTCAATGCCCACACGCCAGACGGCGGCGGGACGGCCCGCCAGACAGAGGACGGGCCAGGTATCGCGCTCCGGCGGGGCGATGCCGCGCTCGGCGAACAGGCGCTTGAGGCTGCGGCTGCCGCGGCTGCCGGGCAGGGTCAGGCGGTCATCGCGGCGCCAGGGCCGGACGGTCCAGGGGCCGGACCGCAGTGCCAGGGCGTCGGGGACGGGCGCGTCAGAGAGGGTGATGCGCCATAGGCCGGCGAGGTTATCGCCGGGGCGGAGCGCCGCCTCGTCCAGTGGGGCGGGCGCGTCGGAGAGGGTCAGGGCACCGTCACGGCAGACGGCGGACGCGCCGCCGGGCAGGGAAAGGGCTCCGCCGGTGCGGCAGAGGTCCTCCAGCGCCCGGTAGTGGGCGGCGGTGAAGTCCTTTTTGCCCGCGCCGAGGCGGTCCGTCAGCAGGCGAAGCATGCGGGGGCGCAGAGCCTCCGGCGCGGAGAGGAGCGCGGCGCAGGGAAGCGTCGTGCCCTCCGGCGGCAGGAGGGCGGCGGCCTGGGCGTCCAGGAGGTCGTTCTCGGCACGCAGGATGTCCGCCGTGCGGGCGATGTGCGCCGCAGCGGCGGGGTTGATCGCCAGCAGCTGGGGCATGATGTCCAGCCGGAGGCGGTTGCGGGCGTAGTGGGTATCCAGGTTCGTCTCGTCGGTGACGTAGGGGAGGCGGTTCTGCGCGATGTAGTCATCGATAGCGGCGCGGGGCGTATCCAGCAGGGGGCGGATGATGCCGTCACGGACCGGGGGAATGCCGGTAAGACCCTGGGGGCCGGTGCCGCGAAGCAATTGCAGCAGGACCGTTTCGGCCTGATCGTCGCGGTGGTGGGCGGTGGCGATAAAGTCCGCGCCGAGGGCGTCCGCCGTGCGGCGGAGGAAGTCGTAGCGGGCGCGGCGGCCCGTCTCCTCCACCGTCAGGCGCCAGACGGCGCAGAGGGCGTAGACGTCCACCGTTTCGGTGCAGAAGGGAATGTTCCGTTCGGCGCAGAGGGCGCGGACCAGGTCCTCGTCACGCTGGGCCGTGGGACGCATACCGTGGTTCAGGTGGGCGGCAGCCACGCGGAAATCGCGGGCCCGACCCAGCTTCCACAGGCAGTCCAGCAGGCAGACGGAGTCGCGGCCGCCGGACACGGCACAGAGAATCAGCCCTCCGGGAGGTGGGAACATCTGCCAGCGCGTCATCCACGCGGTCAGGTCCAGGGGCTCACTCATCCTCGTCATAGCGGGTCTCCAGCGTGCCGAAGGCGGTGTACTCGGGCATCCAGCGGAGTTCTACCTTGCCGGTCTCGCCGTGGCGGTTCTTGGCTACGATGCACTCGGCCACGTTGCGCTTCTCGGCATCGCTGTTATAATAGTCATCCCGGTAGAGGAACATGACGATGTCGGCGTCCTGCTCGATGGCACCGGATTCGCGCAGATCGGACAGCATAGGGCGCTTATCCTCGCGCTTTTCATTGGCACGGCTCAGCTGGCTCAGACACAGCACGGGCACCTGCAGCTCCTTGGCCATGATCTTCAGCATACGGCTGATATCGGACACCGCCTGCTGGCGGTTTTCGCCGGAATAGCCCTTACCGCCGGCGGAGGTCATCAGCTGAAGATAGTCGATGACCACCAGGCCCAGATTTTCCAGGCGGCGGCACTTGGCGTTCATATCCGCCACGGTCAGCAGTGGGTTATCATCGATACGGATGTCCATGCGGCTGAGGGCGGAGGCAGCCTCGGCGATGCGCTGCCAGTCGCTCTCCCGCAGGTTGCCGGTGATCAGGCGCTGGTTTTCCACCAGGCCCTCGCTGGCGATGAGGCGGGTGACCAGCTGCTCCTTGGACATTTCCAGAGAAAAGATGGCCACGGTCTTGCCGGATTCGCGGGCGGCGGACAGGGCCACATTCAGGGCCATACTGGTCTTGCCCATACCGGGACGGGCGGCCAGCAAGAGCAGGTCGGACTTGTTCATGCCGTTGATCTTGGCATCCACAGCGGAGAGTCCTGTGGACAGGCCCGGCACGGTCCGGCCTCCGTTAGCGGACAGCTCGGCCAACTGGCTCATCACGTCGCCCAGCACCATGCCCACCGTCACCATCCCCTGGGCGCTGCGGCCACGGCGGATGGCGTAGATCTGCTGCTCGGCGGCCTCCAGCATATCGCCGGCGGCGCCGCCGCCCTCCTGCACCATGGCGGTGATGCTGCCGGCGGCCTGGGCCACCTGGCGCATGAGCGACTTGTCCTGCACGATGCGGACGTACTCCATGACGTTAGCGCTGGTGGGGGTGACCTCCATCAGCTGCAGCAGATAGGAACGGGTATTGTCGTTATACAGTCCGTTCTTCTCCAGCTCGCCGGCCACGGTGACGCCGTCGATGGGCTGGGAGTAGACGAACATATGGTAGATCGTCTCGAAGATCTCCCGGTTGGTCCGCAGATAGAAATCCTGGGCCTGCAGCTTGTCCATCACGTCCTTGACGCAGTCGGCGTCGATGAGCATGGAGCCCAGCACCGCCTGCTCCGCCTGAGGGGAATGGGGCATGGACGGCGTCAGCAGGGCGTCGGTGTTGTTGGCCATGGGAAGACCTCCTTTCAAAATTACGGTAACAGCCGCGCCTGCGGCGCGGTGCTTTCCCCGCTTATTTCTCTTCGATGACGTGGACGTACACGGTGCCGGAGACCTCGTAGCCCAGCCTGGCCTTGACCTCATAGCTGCCGAAGCTCTTGATGGGCTGGTCCAGCACCAGCTTCTTGCCATCGATGGTCAGGCCGTGCTGGGTCTGAAGCGCATCGGCGATGGCGGCGCCGGTGATGGCGCCGAACAGCTTGCCGCCCTCACCGCCCTTGGCGGCGATCTTCACCTGGCAGGCCTTCAGCTTTTCGGCGATGGCCAGTGCCTCGGCCTTGGCCTCGGCGTCGGCTTTGGCCTTGGCCTTGGCCTGGAGGTTCATGGTGTTGACGGCGTCGGCAGTGGCCTCCACAGCCATGCCCTTGGGGATCAGAAAGTTGCGGGCATAGCCCTCGGCGGCCTCGATCATCTGGCCCTTCTTGCCCTTGCCTTTGACGTCCTGCTTGAGAATGACTTTCATATCTGTATCTCCTTTACCTTAATTTTCAAAATACTTGTCGATGGCCTCCAGCAGCTTTGCCTTGGCCTCGGCCACGGTGATGTTGTCCGCCTGGCCGCCGGCGGTGGTGGAGTTGCCGCCGCCGCCCAGGGCCTCCAGGATCACCTGGACGTTGACCTCGCCCAGAGAACGGGCAGACATATACACGCCGTCACCTTTTTTATACAGCACAAAGCTGGCACGGATGCCCTTGAGGGTCAGCAGCTCATCGGCCGCCTTGGCGGCGGTGACGCGGTCGCACTCCTCATCCAGGGCCACCACGGCGATATCGTCGCGGTACAGCTCTGCCTGACGGATAATGTCATAGCGGGCGATCATGGAGTTCAGGTCCCCCTGGAACATCCGCTGGACATCCTGGGTGTCGGCCCCCAGACGGCGGAGGTAGGCCGCCGCCTCGAAGGTACGGCCGCCGGTGCGGTTGGTAAAATTCTTGGTATCCAGCACGATGCCGGAGAGCAGGGCCTCGGCCTCGCATTTCAGCACGTCAGACGGCTCCACCAGATACTGCATCAGCTCCGCCACCAACTCGCTGGCGGAGGAGGCGTAGGGTTCATGGTAGTTCAGGGCCATCTTCTCGATGTAGCTGCTGCCACGGCGGTGGTGGTCGATGACCGCCACACGGTTGCATGTCTCCAGCATTTCCTCGGACTCCACGCTCTCGGGGCGGTTGGTGTCTACCACCACCAGCAGGGCACCGGGCTGGCACTTGATAAAGGCATCCTGGCCGGAGATGGCGGTATTGGCGTATTCCGGCTGCTCGGAGAGACGCCGCAGGATGGGGTGAGCGGCGTTGTTCTCGGTGTCGATGATGATCTGGCAGGGCTTGCCGCGCTTGCGGGCGATACAGCAGATGCCCACGGCGGCGCCCAGGGAGTCCATATCCGCGTATTTGTGACCCATGACGTACACCTGCTTGGCATCGTCGATCAGCTCACCCAGAGCGTTAGCCATGACGCGGGACTTGACCTTGGTACGCTTTTCGGTGGACTTGCTGCGGCCGCCGTAGAACTCGAAGTTCACACGGTCCTTGACCACGGCCTGATCGCCGCCGCGGGAGAGGGCCATCTCCAACGCCAGGGAGGCGTTCTTGAACAGCTGCTCGAAGCTGTCCTCGTCCCGTCCCACGCCGATGGACAGCGTGGCGGACACGCCCTCCCCGGCCTGGACCTGGCGGACCTTTTCCAGCACGTCGAACTTGCTTTCGGTGTAGCCGGTGTAGTCCTTCTCCTCGAAGAGGTAGAGGTAACGGTCGCGGTCGTAGCCCAGCAGCAGCCCGCCGGAGCCGGCGGCCCAGTTATTCAGCTGTTCCTCCAGCGCGGCCAGCAGCGCCGAGCGCTTATTCTCGGGGCAGGCCTTCATCAGCTCCTCATAGTTATCCACCATGAGGATGGCCATAAGGGGCTTGGTCAGCTCCAGGGTCTGGCGCATCTGCTCAGCCTCAGTGATGTCCATCCAGTAGGTGGTGGCCAGGGTGGGCTGGTCGCCGCCCTCCGGCTCCGGGCGGCTCAGGGCGCCGAAGACGCGGTAAATACGGTCGTTCCAGCGGAACTGCTCGGGATATTCACGCTTGCCGTCCAGCAGCCAGCGGTAGGTGAAGTCGGGGATCACGGCGTCTACCGCCGTTTCAAAGATCTTATCCTTCAGGCCGGTCAGGTCCGTGAACATATCGTTGCACCACAGGATCTCGCCGGTGGCTACATCGAACACCAGCATGGGCAGCGGCGCGTAGAGCATATTGCTGGACCGGGCGGTATCCATACCGCCGGAGACGCGGTCCATGTACTGGCGGACAGAGGCCTGGGCCATCTTGTTGCGGCGGCGGCCCACCAGGATGACCAGAAGGGCCACCAGACCCTCCGCCGCCGCCAGCAGCGGCTGGAAGGGCACCGTCACCGCCACGAAGGCGATGAGGCACAGGCTGTACAGCGTCATATTGGTACGAAATCCGCGTATGATCTTCTTGCTCAAGGAAACGCGCCTCCTTCCCGCCGGGGATACTACTCCATACTGAGAGTAGTTTATTATAGCACGAAAGCCGGGCGGGGACAATACGCTTTTCGGGAAATCGGCGGGGAATTTTCCCGGCGGGGCGGCGGGTGTCAAATACCGTCAAATGCCGTCGGCAAGTTGGGGGTGTACAAATGGGAAAAACTGTGGTATACTTTGTGAAAAGTGCTGAATACGGCACGTATTTTTTGGTTGTTTCGCGGTGCGTGGATGCCGCGGTCAATATAGCAAACGAGGGCGTTCCCCTCTATATCGAGTGCTGACGACGGGCGACAGACTGTTCCCTCCCCCTGCGATGCAGGGCAGGCGGGCGGGGCAGAACGCCTTTGTTTCCGTGCGGTCATTTTTACCCGCCGCGACGCGCTCTATCTTATCTGAAAAGGAGCATTTATTCTTTTATGGCAGAAAAATTCAAGATCATTCCCCTTGGCGGTCTGAATGAGATCGGCAAGAACATGACCGTCTATGAGTACGGCGGCGACATCATCGTGGTGGACTGTGGCATGGCCTTCCCCGGCGACGATATGTACGGCATCGACTGCGTCATTCCCGACGTCAGCTATCTGGTGAAAAACCGCAGCCGGCTGCGGGGTCTGTTCATCACCCACGGGCATGAGGATCACATCGGGGCCATCCCTTATGTGCTCAAGCAGATCAATATGCCCATCTACTGCACGCGGTTCACCGCGGGGCTGATCAAGCTGAAGCTGCAGGAGCACGGGCTGGCCAGCTCTACGAAGCTGATCACCGTGGAGCCGGGTCAGACGGTGCGGGCAGGCAAGTTCCAGGTGGAGTTCATCCACGTGAACCACTCCATCGCCGACTCGGTGGCCTTTGCCATCCATACCCGGATGGGCACGGTGGTACACACCGGCGACTTCAAGATCGACTCCACGCCTATCGACGGCGAGGTCATCGATCTGGCCCGGTTCGGCCAGCTGGGCCGGGAGGGCGTGCTGGCGCTGCTGGCGGACTCCACCAACGTGGAGCGCCCCGGCTACACCATGAGCGAAAAGGCGGTGGGCAAGACCTTCGCCCGCCAGTTCACCGGCTGCGACAAGCGCATCATCGTCACCACCTTTGCCAGCAACGTGCACCGCATCCAGCAGGTGCTGGACGCCGCCGCCGCCTGCGGACGGAAGGTGGCCGTTACGGGACGGAGCATGGAGAATATCATGAAGGTGTCCACGGAGTTGGGGTACATGAAGGTGCCCAAGAACACGCTGATGGACATTCACAAGATCAAGGGCCTGCCCCTGAACCAGCAGGTCATCGTCACCACCGGCTCACAGGGCGAGGAAATGAGCGCCCTGTACCGCATGGCCTTTTCCACCCACAAGCAGGTGGACATCGGCCCCGGCGACAAGGTGATCATCTCCGCCAGCGCCATCCCCGGCAACGAGGTGACGGTGGGCCGGGTCATCAACGAGCTGTTCCGCAAGGGCGCGGACGTGGTGTATGACAAGGCGGACATGCTGCATGTGTCCGGCCACGCCTGCCAGGAGGAGCTGAAGATCATCCACGCCCTGACCAGACCCAAGTTCTTTATCCCCCTGCACGGTGAGCAGCGGATGCTGCAGATCCACAAGCGGGTGGCGGAGAGCATGGGGATGCGCCCCAACAACATCTGCGTGGCCGACAACGGCAGCGTCATCGAGCTGACCACCAAGCACATGAAGTGCGAGACTACCGTTCCCGCCGGCGAGGTGTTCGTGGACGGCGGCGGCGTAGGCGAAGTGGGCGCGGTGGTGCTAAACGACCGGAAGATTCTGGCCGAGGACGGCATGGTGGTGGTGGTACTGTCCATGTCCAGCCACGACCACCAGCTGCTGTGTGAGCCGGAGATCGTCACCCGCGGCTTCGTGTACGTGAAGGAGTCCGAGGAGCTGATGCAGGAGATGCGGAAGGTGGCCATGAAGGCCGTGGACGGCATGTCCGCCCGCCGCCGCAAGGACGACGGCGAGGTGTGCCGCACGGTGAAGTCCTCCGTCAGCAGCTATCTGTATAAGCACACCAAGAGAAGTCCCATGATCATTCCCATGGTGACGAAGCTGTAACTTTTGAAGCTGAGTGTTCCGTGCCTGCGGGCACGGGACACTTTTGGCCTCGGCTCCAAAAGTGTCCTGTTGCGGTGCCCAAAATTTCGGCGGCTTAAATGCCGCTGCGAAATTTTGGGCACCGCAACAGGACAAAAGTAGGTCGCGCTCGGAAGCGCGAAAAATTCCGCCGCAACCGGAGGTTGCGCGGTAGTTGGTGGCGGCAACGGGGTATTTCCGGTACAATAACGCCATCAAACGCAAAGGAGCGAAACGCATAATGACGATTTATCTGGGCCTGATGGCTCTGGGTGCGGCGGTAATGGCGCTGCTGGTAACGGGGGTGTGCCTGCTATGCAGATGAGCCTTATTTTGACGCTGGTGGCGATCCCGCTGACGCTGGCCGTGGCGGCAGCCATCGTGTATCTGGTGTATCTGCTGATCCGGGCGCTGCGGAAGTACCTGCGCAGCGGCGAGGTGCGGCAGGAGAACCGCGAGGCGGTGGAGTCCCTGGCCAAGGCGCTGAAGGGCCACCGGGAACAGTGCCGCATGACGCAGGAGTTCGTGGCGGAGGCCGTGGGCGTCAGCCGTCAGGCGGTCAGCAAATGGGAGACCGGCGCGGCAGACCCCAGCACCGCCAACCTGCTGGCGCTGGCCAAGCTGTACGGCGTATCGGCGGAGGAGCTGCTGCGGGGTACGCGGGGCGACGCGTAACGAAATCAAAAAACCACCTCGTTAAGAGGTGGTTTTTTTGATCCGTTACCGGCTCACAATGATATAGATATTGTCGGAAAGCGGCGTATCCGTGTGCCATATCGCTTCAAATTCCGCGGTGGTCAGCCTTCTGTTATAGGCGGCACTGCTGTCCGCAGTCTGGGCAAGGGAATCCGCCAGATACAGGTATTGCGCGTCATATCCTACCACGACCAGATAATGGGTGTCGCCGGGGATACTGACAAAGGCGATCACCGGCGCACCGGCGGTAAGGCGCTGCTTCAGGGAGGTCACATCCCCGTGATACGTCTGCGGGGCGATGTAGTTGCCGCCGGTCTCGCAGAAGTACGCCGCCGGCAGCGCGGCGGATCCTCCGTCGTCCTTTGGCGGGTTTATCTCCATTATGAAATACGCCGCAGCCACGGCGGCCAGCAGAATGACCGCTATCCCGGCGGCAGCGGCTCTGTGTCGTTTTCTGTTTTTCAAGCGGATCACCCCCGGATTCTGTTTGGGTTATAGCTGCATGGTCACAGCGGCGACGGGGAAATCACCGAAGCGCCGCCTGTGGCGGATGAAGCGAGGTGATTTCAAGGAAGTGTCCCCATGGCCGGGCCCCGAATGGGGACGGGCATTGGCTGACACGACGAGGGCAGGAAAACGCCAAAGTGCTACACGAGAGAAAGTGCGGCACAAATTAAGCTGGATGCTACAGCGGCATAGCCGCTGAGATCGACACTAAAAATATGCCACTGGCA
>ERZ834769.1239-NODE-1239-length-23051-cov-4.795747_pt1 | contig 23051 bp, 18 predicted proteins | sample MGYA00519690_ERZ834769 | MGnify/ENA primary metagenome ERZ834769 (study PRJEB31850, sample SAMEA3708760) | human gut metagenome | biome: human gut; feature: human-associated habitat; material: faeces | place: China | collected 2014 ... | reverse complement strand
CTTCACTCAGCCGGAGCCTGCAAATAATTTTGCGCATAAATCTTGACGGGACCAAAACCCGGACCATTTTGGTTCCGGGTAAGTTGAGAAAGTTGCTTGTAGATTATGCAAAAAGAAATAAGATTGCCGGTGGCGTTATTTTCCGCGGAAAGAATGGACGGCCGTTGGATCGAAGCAGCATCTGGCGGCAGATGAAGCAGCTTTGCAGGCAAGCCGGCGTATCGGAGTCCAAAGTTTTTCCCCATAATCTGCGCAAGCTGTTTGCCCGGACATTCTACGGTATCGAAAAGGACATCGCCAAGCTGGCGGATATTCTGGGCCACAGCAGCATCAACACCACGAGAAGCTATATTATGACTACCGGTGCAGAGCATCGCCTCAAAATCGAGCGGTTAGGACTTGTAGTATAGAAAAACCAAAGCCACATAATCCGCATTATGTGGCAGCTAAAGGTGACTACGCAAAAAATCACCAATTAAATTAACTTAATGACATTGGTCCTCTGCCGGGTTACTGAAAAACCATCTGCAGAAGTAACACTGATACTTCAGTGTGTATCCCAGCCGATTCACGATTAGCCATACTTAACTATTTCAGCAATTCTGCAAGAGTAAACTCACCCCTTTGAATATCTGCAGTCCTTTTGTATTCTCAAATTGCGCTCATTAATGATTCCAGATCATCAAAATAGGCCTTTACAAAATCATAGGACTTCACATTGTGTATCTGAAGATTTACTTTGCTAAAATCACTCGGCTTCTTCCCAAAACGATTAAATTCATTGTATTTCCCCTTGTTATGGATAATTAACATTTCTATCGCTGGCACTGTAATAACATTGATGACATTAATTTTATTCTTGTAAGCCTTGCTGAGAAGGAAATCTTCACGGCGCGAATCCAGAATTCATATGACAGAAATCTGATCACCGAACCCTTTGCGTAAATACTTCTCTTCAAAGTTTTTCGCGCTCTACAACGCATGACTCTCGTCAAGTAATTCTTCTCTCGTGAAAATGAGGAGGTTGTTATCCACCAAGATATCCATAATCGCAGCTTCTGCAGTGCTTTCGCTTATACAGGTATACAGGCTTTATATTTTGCTATAACCGCTATACAATCCGTGTACCACAAAAGCGCAACAACCATGTCCCTTCCACACCGGAAGGAACAGCGAGAATATTCTGAACCGAGAATTCCGTGCCGACAAACCCAACAAGAAAGGCTGATAAATGTGACAGAATTCAAGTGGTATGAAGGGTTGGACATTTACAAACTGTATCTGAGTGCTATTCTTTTATTTTTCTCACTGTCTACTTAACTGGATAGCATCTCACACGGAAGTACCGGGCAGCAATTTAAAATTGTTCCAAAATATACGATGCATACCAACTGCAAGCTTTTTTTACCGCAGTGAGAATAGGGGCTTTGCCTCCTGAGAGAACGGTCAGCAGGCCGATTTTTTCTTTCTCCGGTTCCTGCTTTGCCGGAGTCACCGACACCACATTTCCCACGCAGTCCGCCAACACCAGCCCGGCATCCCGGGTCTGCACAAAGCCCTTGACCCGGTAGGATTCTTCCGCAAACATCCGGATGAACATTTCCAGGTCGTAAGCAGTAATCTGATCCGACAGGCGCAGGCTGATCCGTTTGGTGCTCAGATCGGAAATCAGCGGAAGATTCCCCCGGTCTCCTCCCTGAGCGGATGCCAGAATCTCCAGGAAATTATCCGGAATCTGCCCAAAAGCAGTCTCAATCACCGGAATCTCCGGCCGCTGGCCCCGGATCAGCTCCCGGGTGGTGTCCAGCTGCTCCGGGGTTGCCCGGTCAATTTTGTTCAGCACCACCACATCCGATGCCGCCAGCTGCCGGACGCAGGTTCTGGCCGTGGCATACACCTTGGGAAAGCGCACCGCATCCACCAGGCAGATGCCCCCCATGTACTGGATGTGGGGAAACCGCTCCGTCTGGGCAAACAGCCGCCGCACCCCGGTAGGATCAGACAGTCCGGAGGCTTCCACCAGAATGGTTTCGTCCTCCTCGCACTGGCCCAGGGCCTTTTCGAACTGGTCCAAGCGGCAGGAACAGAATACGCTGCCGCCGGAGATTTCCTGCAGCATTGCCTGAAGATCGGCCAGCAGAACGCCGTCGATGCCCTCCACCCCGAATTCGTTGATAATCAGCCGGATTTTCTCCCCGGAGAACAAAGGCAGAAACCGGCGCAGGAAGGTGGTTTTTCCTGCGCCGAGAAATCCGGTAATTAAATACAGCCGGCTCACTTGCCGCACTGGGCCACAGCTTCTTTGATGGCCGCTTCCAGTTCTGCCTTGGTGGGGATAATGGACTTGTACTTAAGCTGTCCGTTGATGTACAGCGAGGGCAGGTTGGGTACGCCCATCTTCACGCACCGGGCCACATTTTCCTTGTAGATGTACTTGTACTCTACCACGTCAATGGCATCGCCGAAGGTGGCCTTGGCCTCGTTGACGGCGCCCATCATATAGCCGCAGGCGGCGCACTGAGCGGAGTCCAGGGTAAAGGCTTCCACCAGGGGCTTTTCCAGGTGCTCGTAGTCCGGCAGCACCACGCTGGAGGTGTCCACTTCTGCCGCCTGGTAATTTTTCACCATTTCCCGGACAGCGTCGGTTTCCAGCGCTGCCTGGGAAACACCGATGCAGTTTTCCACCGGCACGGCGTAGGGCATATCGCAGCCGGGGGCCAGAATAAAGTTGGTCTTGTCTTCCAGAGAATCCAGCAGATCCACGGTAAACTTCATGTTGTCCTGCTGATTGCCCAGCAGCATCACGGAGGTCAGGGGAATATTGCCGCCCAGGGCGATGTTATACCGGTCGGTAATGGCCTTGGCTGCCAGCAGGTTCACGTTCTCGTCCACGCTGATGGAGTCGGGGTTGGTCTGGCACATGGCTTCGATGTTCCGGGTGGCGTCGCCGCAGACAAAGAAGGAGGACAGTCCGCCGGCATTGCGGATGTGGTCGAAAATCTCGGTGTAAGGCTCGGTCATGAACTGCTCAAAGTGGGCGGTGGAAATCTGGGAGATCAGGGGGTCAACCATGGCAATCACATCCATGCCCGCTTCCAGATAGTAGTCTGCCATCCGGATGCACACCTTTTTGCAGAAGGTAAACAGGTCTGCCACCTCGTCTTCGAAGTCATACATATCGGTAAACAGATTGTTGCCCCGCAGGTGGGATGCCAGAGTGAAGGGGCCGCAGATCAGACCGTACAGAGCTGTGGTATCGCCCACCGCTTCCTTCATCCGCCGCATAACTTCCAGCACATAGGGAATCCGGCCGTCGGTCTTCTTGGGAATTTTGCAGTCGCAGGGAACCTGAGCCGGTTCTTCATCGCTGCCGTCCAGGGGATGGTCGGAAACAGAAGGAGGACAGTCATCTGCCCAGGCCAGGCCGCAGCCCAGACATTCGGCCTCGATCTGCAGGTCAAAGATCACCGGCTGACCATCGGGCTTGTACAGGCGGTTGACTTCCATTAGGGATTCAAAGGCTTTGTCTACATCGGTGAGCATTTCGGTAGCGGTGTAGCCCTTGAGGAAACCGGCGTGAACACCGGCAAAGGGAACCCAGGGTGCCCGCTCCACCTTTTCATGGTGCAGTGCGCGGATCAACAGGTCTTTCATATTGCTTCCTCCTTGAAAAATACAAGTTTTGTGTTGATGAGAAAATTATACAGAGTGTCTGATTTTTCAGATAGTGCAAACCAACGATTTATTGTTTTTTCTCAGGAACTTATGACCGATATTTTCCCGGGGTCACCCCCACGATCCGCTTGAACACCTTGCAGTAATAGCTCTGGTCCGGGAAGCCCATGGCCAGGGCAATGTCCACCAGAGAATAGTCCTTCTGCAGCAGCAGCCGCTTGCTCTCCTCCACCCGAATCCGGCAAAGCTGCTCCCGGAAACTGACTCCCACGATCTGATTGAACAGGGCGGAAAAGTAGCTGGGGCTGAGGCCCACATACTCCGCCACCTTAGCCAGCTCCAGATGCTCGCCGTAGTTGTCCTGCATGAAGCGCAGGGCCTTGCGGATGTAGAGATTTCCCTTGTCGGTTTCGTTGAACATGGCGTTCATAAAGCTCTCCAGAACCTCTTGCATCAACAGGCAGATATCCTCCAGGGTCTGCTGCTGGTAGAGCTTGAGAATGAACTGGCTGCTCAGATAGAAAACGTTTCCCGTCTGGGCGCCGCCGTCAATGGCTACCCGGGACAAAAGGGTGGTCAGTTCGATGGAGCGAACCCGAACAGATTCCAGCTGCCCACCCTCGCTGAAGAGCACATAGCCAATCAGGTCATTGAGCAGCGCCTTCACCTCCGTCACGGTTCCGCTGCGCACTCTGCTCAAAAGGTCCTGTTCCTTTTTGTAGAAAGATGCCAAAGAACTATCAAACTTCTGCTCCTTGAACACCTGGATGGTCTCGTTGAGACGTGCCTGCTGAGACATCTTCTGCTGGTTCTCCAGAAGCAGCGCCCGTTCTCCGGGAAGCAGCGGTGAGAGCACATGGTCAATCAGCTTTTTCAGCTCATTGACCTTGGCCGGAGACAAAATCACCAGGGTTTTCAGTTCGTCGTAAAGCTCCAGCGACAGCGTTGCCGGCAGGCGGTATCGCTCTGCCAAATCGCTGACCAGAGTGCTGTCCGGCTGGTCCATCAGGAAGGGGCCGATGATGACGCTGCCCAGCAGTTCGCCGCTGTTAATCAGGGGAAATGCGATGTGGTTCAGGTTCGCCTGGCAAGAAAAAATATAGGCCTCTCCCAGCACCTGGGCCGTCTTTCCCGCCTTCATGTGCAGGCGAAAACATTCGCTTTTGTCAAATACCTTTTTCTTCAGAATGGCACAGTAGGATGTGGACTGACCGAAGGACATAATCATGTTGCCCTTGCTGTCAATCAGTTGGATTGCCAGGCCGGTAAACGCCTGCAGATTGCTCAGAACCGCATTCACCCGGGCTTCCGGCACGAAGGAAAAAATACTTGTGGTCATATACCCCACCTCATAAAAAGACAAAATCCAGGAAGAAAATTACAATACTTTTTTTCCTGGCTTCACTATACTACAAATACAAACAAAAAACAATCAGGAGGAAACAAAAATGGATTTAAATGAGATTTCCCTGCAGCTGCAGGCCGGTAAGGCAAAGATCGTCAAGACTCTGGTACAGCAGGCTATTGACGAAGGCATTCCCGCCCAGAAGATTCTGGAAGAGGGTCTGCTGGCCGGTATGAGCGTCATCGGTGAGAAGTTCAAGAACAATGAAGTCTTTGTTCCCGAAGTTCTGGTGGCTGCCCGTGCCATGAACATGGGTGCCAACCTGCTCAAGCCCCTGCTGGCTGAGGATGGCGTAAAGGCCACCGGCAAGGTCTGCATCGGCACCGTCAAGGGCGACCTGCATGACATCGGCAAGAACCTGGTCAAGATGATGATGGAAGGCAAGGGCCTGGAAGTGGTTGACCTGGGCACCGACGTAGCTCCTGAAACCTTTGTACAGACCGCTCAGAAACAGGGCTGCCAGGTTATCTGCTGCTCCGCTCTGCTGACCACCACCATGGGTGTGATGGCCGACGTGGTAAAGGCTGCCGAGGCCGCCGGTATCCGGGACTCCGTGAAAATCATGGTTGGCGGCGCACCTGTTACCGATGCCTTCTGCCAGCAGGTAGGCGCAGATGCTTACACTCCTGATGCCGCTTCCGCTGCGGAAAAGGCTGTTGAATTCTGCGCATAATTCCCCATTTTTAAGAAGCTATGACTGTTTCTGAACTTTTGCACGTTTCGGATTCCAGAGAATTGGAGAAAGAAGAAATTGTTGCGCTTTTGAATGTGGACAATTTCTCTGCCGATTTTTACCGTCTGTTGGCCAAAGCAAACGCATTGTCCCGGGAGGTCTATCAGGATCATGGATACATTTTCCTGCAAATCGGCATCAACAATGCCCCTTGTTCCGGAAACTGCAAATTCTGTTCCATGGGAGCAGACCACTATGCCCTAGAAACCTGGGAGCAGCCGATTGACCACATCCTGCACAGTGTCAAATCTGCCGTTGCCCAACAGGTGGATGCGATTTTCCTGATGACCACAGCGGATTTTGCACTGGAAGCCTACCTGGATATTGCCCGAAAGGTAAAATCTTTACTGCCGGAGCATGTGATGCTGATTGCAAACATCGGAGATTTTGACCAGGCAGTGGCTCAAAAGCTGAAAGATGCCGGCTTTACCGGGGTATACCACATCGTTCGGCTGAACGAAGGGATCGATACCGATATCTCCCCGGGGAAGCGGGTGGCTACGCTGGATGCCATTGCGGCAGCAGGCTTGGATCTGCTTTACTGCATCGAGCCAATCGGCCCGGAGCATACCTACGAGCAGATCGCTGATGAGATTCTGCGCGCCCGGAAATACCAGGTAGAGATCATGGCCTGTATGCGGCGTGTTGCCGTAGAGGGGACGCCTCTGTTTGACAGAGGGGAAATTTCCGATCTGGAACTGGCCAAGATTGTGGCTGTTACCAGAATCGCAGCACATCCCGGACGCTCCATGAATGTACACGAGCCCAATGCTCTGGCCATGCTGTCTGGTGTGAATCAGCTGTATGCGGAGATTGGCTGCAATCCCAGAGACAAAGCATTGGATACCCAAAAAAATCGCGGCTACTCCATTGAGAAGGCCAGAGATCTGCTGCGGCAAAACGGTTATCACTAACGAACGAACCAAAAGCGGCGGACAAGGCGTTCCTTGTCCGCCGCTTTTACATCATAGGAGAGACAAACATGGAAGATCAAATGCTCATTGATGCCGCCCTGTCCTGCGGCGCTGCCAAGGCCACTTTGCTTGACCAACAGCAAATCGTTCTGTCCGATACCTTCCGGGCCATTTGTGAAAGCAACCAGTGCGGCGGCTACGGTAAATGCTGGATGTGTCCGCCCTATATCGGGGAAATCCACCAGCTGATGGATACGGTGCGTTCTTTCCCCAGGGGATTGTGGTTTCAGACCATTTCCGACATTGAAGACAGCTACGACATTGAGGGCATGTTTGAAGCCGGGGCCAGACACGCCCGGGTCAGCGGCCGCATCCGGGAAAAGGTTGCCCCGCTGCTGAAAAAGCCCTTCCTGCTGCTCAGCTGCGGCGGCTGCCACCTTTGTGAAACCTGCGCCAAACGGGAAGACAAGCCCTGCCGGTTTCCGGATCAGGCCCTTTCCTCCCTGGAAGGCTACGGCGTGGACGTGTACAATACCACCAAGGATACAGACCTCAAGTACATCAATGGGCAAAACACGGTGACCTATTTTGGCATGGTCCTGTTTTCGGAGTAAGAATATGGCAACAGTAACAATTTGGCAAGACGGTCAAAAGCACACCCTTTCTTTTACCGGTAGGAAACTTCTGCAAACCCTGCTGACAGAAAACGGCCTGTCTTTGGATCATCCCTGCGGCGGCCGGGGCGTGTGCGGAAAGTGCGCCGTCCGGCTGGAAGGAGAAGTCTCCTCTCCCAATGAAGCAGAGCAAAAAACCGGTACCCGTCTGTCCTGTCAGGCAGAGCTTTGGGGCGATGCCCAGGTTTGGCTGCCCGACACTCAGGTCAACGAAATCGAGCTTTCCGGTACTGCCATGAATCCCGGCGACCAGGGGCAAAGCGGCATCGGCGCCGCCATTGACATTGGCACCACCACCCTGGCACTGAAACTGTATGACCTGTCCACCGGCGAAGCTGTGGCGTCCGCAGCCGCCATGAACCCCCAGCGGGCCATTGCCGCAGATGTCATGGGCCGCATCGGTGCGGCGCTGAACGGTCAGGCCGGGCAGCTGCAGGAGCAGATTCAGCAGGCTCTGACCCAGCTTTTGCAGCAGGCCTGCGCCGAGGCCAATATCCGGATGGAAGATCTGAAAAAGCTGGTGGTGGCAGGCAATACCACCATGCTCTACCTGCTGGTGGGCCGGAATCCGGAGTGTCTGAGTCATGCTCCCTTTGAAGCCGATCACCTGTTTGACGTGAAAGATACCCTGTTCGGCATTCCCACCTACTACCCGCCCTGCATGAATGCTTTCGTCGGTGCGGACATTACCTGCGCCGTGGTTGCCAGCGGCATGTGCAAGCAGCAGGACACTGCCTTGCTGTGCGATATCGGCACCAACGGCGAAATCGCCCTGTGGAAAGCGGGCAAACTCTATGTAACCTCCACCGCCGCCGGCCCTGCCTTTGAGGGGGCAGGCATCTCCTGCGGCTGCGGCAGCGTTCCCGGAGCCATTGACCGGGTCTGGGTAGAAAACGGCAGCATTGCCGCCCACACCCTGGGCGAGCAGCCTGCGGTGGGTGTCTGCGGCTCGGGTCTGATTGATGCTGTGGCCGCTTTCCTGGAAACCGAGGATATTGACGAAACCGGAGCAGCGGAGCTGGACGAGCTGCCTCTGCGGGACGGAATTTGCCTGCTGCCCAAGGATATCCGGGCAGTCCAGCTGGCAAAAGCCGCCATTGCCGCCGGAATCCAGACCCTGCTCCAGCTGGCAAACGTGCCCGAATCGGAAATCCGCCAGCTGTATATTGCCGGCGGATTTGGCAGCCACCTGGATGTCCACAGCGCCGCCGCCATTGGCCTGATTCCTGCATCCCTGGCATCCCGGGTGCGCATCATCGGAAACGGCTCCCTGTCCGGTGCCGCCGAAATGCTGCTGCATTCCGCCCAGCAGGCAGGAGGCCGTGCATTGGCCAAGGAATCCCAGCATGTGAATCTGGGCGGAAACCCCAAATTCAACGAAAACTACATGGAGCAGATTCTGTACTGAGAAAATTGCACGGCTCTGCAAGCTTTTCTGACAGCCTTTGTCAGGCTATTGCAGACAGAATTTATTCCCCCAGGGGGACAAATTTCGAACTGTCCCAGCTTGTGTAGACATCGCAAACGCCTCCTGGGGAAGGAAATTCCTTTCTGACAGTTCCACCGTGATCTTTCAAAACTTGCAGAACTTTACATTTCACCATAGCTGCTTTCGACCAGAGAAGAACGCATTTCCTTTCTGCTGTAGCCTTATCCCAGCGGCGAAACCGAAGCAGAACCGGCTTTCCAGTTCCATGGAACGGGACAAGGTCATTTGTTCCAGAAATGGTTCCATCAGAGCAAATTGCGCTTGCGTCAACTGGGCTTTCAGCCGCTCTGTGTTCTCTGAAATTTCCCGGCTGATCTCCCGGGGTCCTTGGACACCACCGTTTCCGCCGGGCAGAATCTGCCACTTGTAACTATTCAGTCGCGGGTATCGGATAGAACAAATATCTCAAATTATTTCAATCATTTCCCCCAGTTTGTGCAAATTCAGGAACATTGCAAGCGGTCAAATCAGGGGCGACTGAATAGATACTGCCACTTTAAAGTTTTTCCAGCATCATATCTCGTCCTCCATGGGAAAGGGGCTGTCTCACTAAAAGGCAGCCCCGTTAAAAAACAAAGGCCCGGCTCTTGCGTAGAGCCGGGTTTTGGCGTATTATTTAGGTGTGAAAGAAAACAAAACGCAAGTAGAGTATACAGCATACGGGACTGAATATCAAGTCTGCTTGCCCATGAATTTAGAAATCATTATCCCGTCAGATGAACCAGTGAGATTGCTCAACGCTGTCACAGAGGAGTTGGATTACAGAAGATTGACAGCGACCTACTCCCGGCTGGGGAGAAACGAGTATTCACCGCGTCTGCTTTTCAAGATTGTTCTTTACGGCTGTTCCCGTGGGATTTACAGGACACGAGAAATAGAACGAGCCTGCCGAGAGAATGTGAATTTCATGTATCTGCTGGAAGGGCATCGTCCGCCGGATCACAATTCCTGGGAGTTTGAGAAGATTACAAAAACATTTCAGGAAGCAAAGGAAACCAAGGACAAGAAATATCGTGACGATCCATATCGTGCTGTGAATTTCCGAGTAAATGAAGCAGGGCGGCTGGTTTGTCCAAACGGCAAAGAATTTTTTTCCTACGGACAGAACCGGTAAAGGGCAACCAATATGGGAGAACCGTAGAGCTTCACCAGTGCGAGGATTGCAGCGGTTGCCCACATCGATCTAAATGTCACAAAAGCAGATTTGACCGGATCATTCGGCTGAACTATGAACTGACTTCCTTCCACAAGGAGGTGCTCGACAACCTGAACAGCATTCATGGCGCGCTGCTCCGAATGAACCGATCCATACAATCCGAAGGGACTTACGGCGAAATAAAGGCAAATCGAGGATACGAGCGGTTCCGAAGAAGGGGCATAAACAAGGCAATTTTGGAGATTGCCCTGATAAGCTGCGGTTTTAACCTGCACAAGTACCATTTGAGTAAATTAGCAAAGGCCAATCCGGTCAAGGCTGCTGGCTGAATACCCTCAAAAAAATGCCGAAGAAAAACAAATTTTCTCCGGTTGTGGTTGGTGTACACATTTTTGAGAGAAAAGTTATCCACAGCCTTGATGGGTAAGAAAAAGCAGACCCTTTCCATTTCGGGAAAGAGTCTGCGATTTCCTTTTGGGGTTATTTAACAGCCCCTTTGTATGCGGGGAAGCAAAACGGATGATGCAGAGACCAAAGCGTCATCAGAAGGATGCCGGAATCGCAGAAAGGCTGCAAATTAACCAAACTGCTTCGTGGCACGCACCAGTGCAAGAATATTTTCACTCGGGGTTTCGGCACCCAGAGCGCAGCCTGGGCCGATCATCAAACCACCCTTTCCGCGGAACAGATCCAGCAGTTCCTTGGCTGCTTGGAATACTGTCTGCGGATCGGCGCTGTAAAGCATTTCGGGGTCCAGATTTCCGGACAGAACATAGTGCCCCTGGCCAATTTCCTGAGCTTTGCGGATGTCTGTGCTGGCGTCGAACTCATACATGGGGCAGCCTGTCTCGGTCAGGTCCTGCAAGATGGGGTCTGTCCAGCCGCAGATGTGGCACAGGGTAGGAATGCCTTCCTCTTTGAGGGTTTTGTTCAGTCGGATTTCGAAGGGTTTGGCGAATTTGCGGAAGATATCCGGGGAGACGACGGAGCAGCCGGAAGAACTGTTGCCGTAGCTGGTGCAGTGGCCGCCGGCTTCGTAGCACAGCCGGTGCATCTGCAGGCAGATGCGCAGCGTCTGCTCCATCAGCTGCATCAGGTGTTCTTCTTCATCCTCGTCCAGAAGAGTCATAAGGAACTCATTCATGCCCACCAGCACGCAGCCTAGAGAGAAGGGGCCCTGGTCTGCATTTGCCCGGAGGAATACGTCGTTTTCCCGGCACCACAGAGAGAGATTGTTGATGGCTTCCAAATACCGGTTTACCCGGTCACTGCGGCGCAGATCTACATTGGCCAGATCTTCAATAATCTGCTCAATGCTCCGGCTTTGCTGGTCCTTGGGTACCGCGGCAAGGTTTTCCGGATAGATCACATCGCCGCCGCAGGCACTGGCCAGCAGGGCTGTATCCACGTCCAGAAGGATGCCGTCGGTGTCATAGCGCTGGCAAGCCTGAATCAATGTATTGGCAATCACATCTGCGCTGCTGCGATATTGGGCCATGGTCACTCCGGCTTCTCGGGCTGCCATTAAGAAGTTGTGGGTCATAACGGGGACCCGATCAGGAATTCCTCCCGCCATAACCGTCTGAATTCGTTCAATGCGTGTCATAACTGCCTCCTTTATGATGTGCGAAATATAGGGAAAACAAAAGAGTTTTACATCATTATCATACAAATATCCGGCGGTTTTCGCAATGGATATGCTGTACACCATTGTGTTCAGAATGTGTAAAAATTTGACAGTATCAAAATGGAAATTGTACAATGTGCAAATATTTACAACAAGAGGGTATAAATGTACACAATAACAAGGTGTACTATTTGGAGAAAATTAGTTAAAATATAAACAGCAAGTGAACAGCACACAGCATATGGAGGTTGAATGACTATGCCACAAACGATCACGGAAAAATCCCATCCCAAGAATTTATTCAAAATTTTCTTTGACTGGTTCTTGCGTAGGCCGGAAAGCGGTATCGTGCTGATTCTGGTTCTGTTTGTTGCCTTGGCAACCATCGTCAATCCGGCATTCATCGCTCCGAAGAACATCATCAATATTTTACGATCCTCCGGTTTTACCATGATCTGCGTGGTGGGCATGTCTATGGTTCTGATTACCGGCGGTTTGGATCTGTCCATTGGCTCCATCTATGCGTTGGGTGCATTGATGAGCGCAATTGCCATGAAGGATTGGGGACTTCCTGTCCCTGTAGGCATTGCAGTGGGATTGCTGGTAGGCATTGCCTGCGGCACCGTCAACGGTTTCCTCATTGTAAAAACCGGTATTCCTCCCATGATCGTTACACTGGGTATGCAGTATGCTCTGCGTGGTACGGTATCGGTTCTGACAAAGGGTGTGCCGGTGTATCCTCTTCCGGATGCTTTTGTAAACTTGGAAGCCACTAAGGTTTTCGGCATTCCCATCATTGTCATCATTGCTATTTTGGTGGTGGTTGTGGGCCACATTACCTTGTCGCGTACTTATTTCGGCCGCAGCGTCTATGCCCTGGGCGGCAATCAGGAAGCGGCTCGGATTTCCGGTATCAACATCGGTCGAACCAAAATGTTTGTCTACGTTCTCATGGGATTGCTGGTGGCTTTTGCCGGCATCATGACTGCTTCCCGTCTGGGTTCTGCTGAGCCCTCCACCGGCACCGGCTTGGAAATGAAGGTTATCTGCGGCTCTATCATCGGTGGTATTTCTATTGCCGGCGGCATGGGCACCATGGCAGGTGCGGCTCTGGGTGCTGTGTTCATGGAAGCACTGACTAACAGCTTGACTGTTATGCGGATTTCGGTATACTGGCAGAATGTGGTATTTGGTGTGGTCATGGTACTGTCCGTATTGCTGGACCTGTATAAGCGCAGCCTGATTCAGCGGCAGTCCATTAAGAATACGGAGTTGAAGAGAACGGCAGCGAAAAACCAGTAAGGAGGCTCCGTTATGAGTAATGCCATTTTAAGTGTTAAAAATGTGATCAAGCGCTTCAGCGGCACGGTTGCCCTGAAAGGCGTGGATATGGAACTTTATCCCAACGAAATCCTGGCGCTGGCAGGAGAAAACGGTGCCGGCAAATCTACCCTGATGAAGATTCTCAGTGGCATCTACCCCTATGGCAGCTACGAAGGTACGTTGATGATGGGCGACCGCCTGTGTAAATTCCAGGGCCCTGCAGACTCCGAGGAAGCTGGCATCGCCATGATCTACCAGGAATTGAATTTGGAACTGGACCTGACGGTGGGAGAAAATATCCTCCTGGGCCACTATCCCCGAACCCCATTGGGTCTGATCGACTGGAATGGCGTCCATACCGAGGCCAGAAAGGCGCTGGATATTCTGGGCGTGGATATCGACACCAAGGTTACCGTCCGGAATCTTAACCCCTCCATGCAGCAGTTGGTGTCCATAGCCCGGGCCCTGCACCGCAATCCCAAAATTCTGATCCTGGATGAGCCTACCTCTGTGCTGACGGAAAAAGAAGCAGGCAGCCTGATGGAAATCCTCAGAAGCCTGAGGGACAAAGGCATCTCCTGCATCTATATCTCTCACAAACTGGACGAGATTTTTGCCTTGTGTGATCGGACGGTGGTATTCCGGGACGGCGAAAAAATCAGTGAGCACCGGCAGTGCGACGGCTACGACAGCGCAAAAATCATCGAAGATATGATCGGCCGGCATCTGGATGCCATGTACCCCGAACGGAAGGCCAACATCGGCGAGGAAGTGCTGCGGGTGGAGCATTTCCGGGTTCCACATCCCTTTGCTTATGGCAAGTGCATCATTGATGATGTAAGCTTCTCCCTGCGCAAGGGTGAAATTCTGGGTCTGGCAGGACTGGTGGGCGCCGGACGTTCTGAGTTGGTCAGTGCCATCTTTGGCGCCATGCCCAAGCAGGCAGGAACGGTATACTTGGAAGGAAAGGAAATCCGAATTGCGGAGCCGTCCGAGGCTATACGACACGGTTTGGGATTTTTGTCGGAGGATCGGAAGAAAAACGGATTTGTCTGGACAATGTCCATTCGGGAAAATATGACCCTGGTATACCTGCGCAACCTTCTGAAGGGCATGTTTGTGGACAGCCAGCGCGAGACAAAGCTGGCAGAGGAATACTTTGACAAGCTCCATGTAAAGGCACCTTCTCTGGAGACCCAAATCACCAACCTTTCCGGCGGCAATCAGCAAAAGGTTATTTTGGCCAAGTGGCTGATGAGCAACATCAAAGTATTGATGCTGGATGAGCCTACCCGAGGCATTGATGTGGGTACCAAATCCGAAATCTACCGGCTGATGCAGGAGCTGACGGACATGGGAATTTCCATTATCCTGATCAGCTCGGAAATGCCGGAACTGCTGGCCATGTGCGACCGCTTTGTAGTGCTGGGCAAAGGCGTTGTCCAATGCCAGATGCTTCGTGGTGAAGCCAATGAAGTCAACCTGATGCGGGCTGCATCCGGAACCTGATACAAGGGAGCAATCCCATGTACATAAAATTAAAAATCTGGAGGAACAAAAGATGAAAAAGGTAATCGCATTCCTGCTGACCCTGACCCTGCTGTTCGCCCTGGCTGCCTGCGGCGCTCCTGCTGCCACGCAGACCACCGCTCCCGCTGCCCAGACGGACGCTCCCGAAGCCGGTACGGAAGCCGCTGGTGAAACCGCCGCTGCCGATCAGCTGCACTTTGTCTACGTATCTCCCCTGCTGAGCCATCCCATCTGGCTGATTGCCAAGGAAGGTTTCGAGACTGCCTGTGAAGAACTGGGCATCCAGGGCGACTGGGTTGGCCCCCAGGGCATTTCTGCCGAAGAAATGGCTCAGCTCGTCGACACTGCCGTTGCTCAGGGCGCCGATGCCATCATCTCCCAGTCCATCTGCCCCGCAACACCTTTGGAAAATGCCATCAACGAGGGTATCAAAGTTCTGATGGTGGACGGTGACCTGACCGCTTTGGAAGGCCGTCTGGCATTCCTGGGCAAAGATCTGACCAAGCAGGCAGAACTGATGTATGAGGAAGTAGCCAAGGTCATTCCTGCCGATGAGAAGATTGTTATGTCTATTCAGTGTGCTGACCTGAACGCTCAGTTCTATGTAGATCAGAACGCCGCTGTAGAGGAAGCATTTTCCAAGCACCCCGGTGGATTTGAACTGGTAAACACCACCCTGTCCAAGTCTGACAAGGCAACCGGCACCAACGAGTGGCTCAATACCTTCAATACTTATCCCGAAGTGAATGTGTGCATGAACCTGGCTGCGGAAGCTGCATCTGCTTGCGTCACTGCTGCCGATGAGCTGGGCATCACGGAAGATCTGGTAATTGTGGGTGTGGATGATACCGAAGAGAATCTGGCCCTGCTGCGGGAAGGCAAGATCCTGTGCACTTCTGTTGTCTCTTTCTGGAACTATGGTTACCAGGCTGCCTACTGGCTGTACCAGAACATCACGGAAGGCCGCGTGCCGGAACAGGTTGTCAATGATGCTGGCACCATGATGGTGACCAAGGAAAATGTGGATCAGTATAATGACCTGCTGAAGGTCAAGGTAGACCTGCCTGAGGCAAAGTGATTCGTAAAGTAATGTAAAAAACGGCGGTGGGTGCTTCCACCGCCGTTTTTCGGAGTCATATCGTCTGGGGAGTGCAGCAGGCAGAAAGCGGTTGTATTCTCTGTCCAGATTCGATATAATAAGAGAGAATATTTGAGCATTCGCGGGCTTCGGTTTTTCCTGAAAGGGTGAGCAATTTGAAAGTAGGAATCAGTATTCGGACCCAAATTCATGCAGTTCTGGCTCTGGCAGCAACTTTTTGTATCATTACCGTGATCTCTTCCAGCATTTCTACGCAGGAAATCATTAATGGCATCCGAACATCTTACACGCTTAACGCCACCTTGTCCAATTTCTATACCACAGTACAGAAAATGGATGTGGAAGCCCGGGATTGGGTCTACCTTCAAAGCGAAGAAAAATACAAAGAATACGAAGGTTTTCTGGAAGAAGCACGGCAGCAGCTTCAGGCAATCAGCGACCATTCGCAAAATCATCTGCGCTGGCGGATGGGTCTGCTGGACAATATGCTCGACTATTACCAAGCACCCATTGAACAGTTCCGGCAAGGAGATCTGGGCGCTTATGACACTTACAATGTCCTGCAATACCGTTGTAAGCTTATCCGAGATACCGCTACCGACTATTATGGCTATTTGTCCGACTATCTGGAGCAGAATGCCAGTCAGGTTCAGAGGCAGTGGCAGCTCAAATGGATCGTGCAGGCCGGTTCTTTGGGGCTGCTGGTAGTGATGGGAATTGTGCTAAATGGAATCTACAGCCGCAGCATTCTCCACCCAATTCAAATACTGATGGCCAATACCCGGAAGGTTCAAAATGGAGATTACCGTCTGGAGCCAATCGGAAATTCCTGCTCGGAACTTGCTGTTATGGCGAAAACCATGGAGGAAATGGCGCAGCAGGTTCAGCGCAATATGGATGTGCTGAAGAAAAACGCAGAGCTGGAACAGGCACTGCATCAGGAGGAAAGCCAGCGGCTGGTCATGCAGAACCTGGTCACACAAGCAGAGCTGCGCTCCCTGCAATCCCAGATCAATCCTCATTTTCTGTTTAATACGCTGAGCATGATCTCCAAAAGTGCTTACTTAAACCACGATACCACCACCAACGAACTGATCGACTGCCTGGCGGAATTTTTGCGCTACGCATTGGAAAAAAGCAGCACCACGGCGACATTGGAGGAGGAAATTCACTCCATTCACAATTATCTGTTTATTCAGAAGAAACGATTTGGTCAGCGACTGGACTTTGAAATTGATGTTCCCAGGGAAATTCCTCGACTGAAAATGCCTGCCATTATTCTCCAGCCGCTGGTGGAAAATGCTATCAAACATGGGGTGGATTCCATGACAAACGCAGCTGTAGTTTCACTGAAAGTACGCAAACGGGATAACACTATCCGTATACAAGTGGAAGACAATGGTGTGGGAATGTCGGCGGAAACGCTGGAAAAATTACAGGCATCTCTGAGCTTGGGGCTGGAAACTTCCCAAGGCGGACAGGGCACCGGAATCGGCTTGACCAACGTGTATCGACGGCTGAAGATGTATTTTGGCAAAGAAATGCATTTTAATATCGAAAGCGATGAAGGCTGCGGCACCCTGGTTACCATTGATTTGCCCGATGAGGAGGAAGTATGAGCAGCAAATATCGTATTTTGATTGTGGAAGATGAAGAAATCGAATGCAGTGCCCTGGCTGTCATGCTCAAATATAACCGACAGGATATTCAGGAAATTCGTACTGCCGCCAATGGAATTGAGGCGCTGGAAATCTACCGGACATTCGCACCGGATATTGTTCTCATGGATATCAATTTGCCTGGCGTCGATGGTTTGAATGTCATTCGGCAAATGCAAATGCTGAAACAGAATGCCTACTTTGTCATTGTATCAGCCCACAGTCAGTTCTCCTATGCCCAGGAGGCTATGCGTCTGGATGTAACGGATTTTCTGGTGAAACCCATTCGTTTGGAGGACATCAACCGGGTGATGAATGAGTTGGTACAGCAGATTTCTCATAAGCGGACACAAAACGAAACTGCCCTGCGGCAGCAGGAAAAAATAGAGGCCATTCGTCCGATTCTGGAGCGGGACTGCGTGTTGTCTGTTGCCTCCATGCGCTCCAATACGCCCATTGCCACGATCTTTGACTTCATGCAGATCCCGGTTACCTTCGGATTTGTGTTTACAGTCCGAGAAAAGGGGATGGGTGCAGCACTGTTGCGGGAAATCAAATCCGGAATGGGCAATATGGGCGTTTGCTGCATTGGGGAGATCCTCAACGACATTTGCGTGTGCATAGCATTGAGCAGCGATCAGATTCGTCCGGAACAAATTCAGGAAGTGATGACCCATCTGTCCACTGTTCTCAGAGCCAAGGGACATCACTGCCGGATCGGTGTAGGCAGCGTGGCAGATAGTGCAGATAACCTTCGCCTCTCTTATGAGCAGGCCATGGAAACCTTCCGGGAGGCGGCCCGAACAGGAGAAAGTCTGCTGTTCAGCACGGCATCGGTTCAAAAAGAGCAGAGCAGTTTATCCAACGTTTCGGTGGCGGCAGCGGAGATTTGTAAGAGCATCCTTGCGGGGCAGCCGGAAGAAGTGTCCCAAATGGTCCAGAACTTTGTCCGCACTCTGCAGTTTATCGGAGACTACCACCAGGTCCAGGAAGGCGCATACTGTTTGTACATCATGGTACTGGGGCACTTCTCCGGCAAAACGGAAGGGGTTTCCTTGCTTTCGGCAGGCCAGATTTTTGCCATGCAGGATATCCGTGCACTGGAGATGGCATTGACCCAGTCTTTTCTGAACTTGATTGAAGAGAAAAATCCGGAAAAAATTGTGAAATCCAACCAGATTGTGAGCAAAGCCATCCAGCTGGTGAAGCAGCGTTTCCAGGAGAATATTACATTGGATATTGTGGCAGAGGAGCTTGGTGTATCGTCATTCTATCTAAGCAAGCTGTTTCATAAACACACGGGAATGAATTTTACGGAATATCTGACCCAAAAACGGATCGCCCAGGCCAAACGTATGCTGGAAAACGGGGAAATGAACATCAAGGAAATTGCCTATGCTACAGGCTTTAACAGTCAGAGCTATTTCTCGAAAATCTTTAAGAAATACGTAGGAATAGCTCCCAGCGATTATAAAGGTGCAGATGATGCCAGCGAGTAATGGAATACAGAAGAAACAAAGAGTCCTGCGGATAATAGGCGATACTTCTTCAGCTTGTGCATTGCTTAGGAGAGTGTGTCCTGTCTTGTACGACAGAATGCTATGTAAAATTATTCTCGATCTCCTCTTGTCTCCTACATACCGGATTTCTATGCCCATCACCGAAATCCATGTGCATTGGAACTATAAATGCGAATCAAGAGTTAAAAAGGGTATTGAAAAACAGCGCAACATAGCGGAGAATGTAAGTGTGTGGCAAACAAAACTCATATCGCTATATTGCGCTGTCTGCGACAATAGTAGCGTAATCAAAAGAGAAATGCAACGCCAAAGCAACAATTTCCGTCCCCAATTTACTGATGAGGAATGTATTACCGTTTACCTGTGGGGCATCAGCCAGCGGAGATTCGAGCAGAAAGCGATCTACAACTATACCAAAAACCATTTGTCTGAATGGTTTCCAAGGCTGCCCAGATATCAGGCATTCAGCAGACGATGCGCTGCACTGGCACCGGCTTTTCGCGCCCTTGCGGAGCAGTGGATGGAGCAGGCTGCGCCATCCGGAGAAGCTCAGACGATCTACATGGTGGATTCCTGCCCCATTATGCTTGCCCATCGCAGCCGTTCCGGGTATGCAAAGGTTGCCGGGGATTTGTGCGCAAAAAGCTATAATTCCACGAGAAAGGAATGGTATTATGGCGTGAAACTGCACGCTTTTACGCAGAAACGCACTGCTAAACTGCCTGTTCCAGCAGCTCTGAGTGCGTCCTGTGCAGATGTTCATGATCTGACAGCCGCAAAGCAGATGACCAGCGAATGCGCATTTTTGCACCCCGGCTGGCTTTATTGTGACAAAGCATACATCGATGCCGACTGGAAGGAAACCTTAGAGAAAGAGTATGGCGTGCAAATTCAGACACCCCGAAAGAAGCAGTGCGGCGACACACTTTTCACTGGGGACACCATGTCTACATTTGTAAGCTCTGTGCGGCAGCCCATCGAATCTTTCTTCAATTGGCTTAGTGACCTGACAAATATTCAGGCCGCTTCCAAAGTGCGCTCTTCTCAAGGCCTGCTCCTACATATCTTTGGCCGTGTTGTGTTGCTATGTTTACCATTTTATTCGGAAAATTCAACCCTTGATTCGCATTATAATTCCTACTCCGTCTGCCCACGCTGTAAAGCCACTATGGAACGAGAGTACCAATCCTTCTGTGATCGTTGCGGTCAACGGCTTGATTGGTCAAAATATGAAAATGCAGAAGTGGTATATACTGGCTGGAATGGGCCAGCTGCAAATGAAGATGACAAACAAGAGCGTGGAATTCAATTCGCAGAACATTCTGATAAGTCGGTGTATTCGTCGTAGTTATACCAAATTTGGTACAAAACTGGCAAGCAATGCTTCCGTGGCCACGGAAGCAAACCCCCTCATTTCTGCGAAAGTGGAAATGAGGGGTTTCTGCTTGTTGAGGCTCTGCCCCAATCCCCGCAGAACACTGAAAGTGTGTTCTGAAAACGCTGGAAACTTCCAGCGGCTACGCGATTTTGCAAATCGCTAAATGGGCATCAACGCCCATCCTTTTCTGTTTCTCTCTCCGCGGTGAGAGAATTGTCACCAAGAATCCGATCTACATTTGCTTTAGCAGTTTGTAGGGAGCGCATATCCTCCCTGGCTTTCTGGTAATCTGCGTACATGGCTTTTTTCTCAGACAGGAGCTGTGCATATTCTGCTTGCAGGCTCTTGACGGTGGGCAGCTTTTTCAAGTTCTGCTCATCAAAAAACTGCTTTGCCGCCTTATGCAGTATGATCTCAGACTCATGCTCGGAAAGGAATTTCTTGGAGTAGCCAGCCTTTCGATAGGCAACATAGGTGTCGCGGGTCTTGGCGTAGTTGATGATGTGCTGCTGCAACACTTTAATTTCCGCCATGCGCTGCTCGGCGGACTTCATCTTAGCGGAAAGGGTGTGGTACTGCGCTGTGACAGCGGCAGTCCTTTCTTCCAGAACGCTTCTGTCCAGCAGATTGTTTTCCTCCAGATAGATCAGCGTTTGGGAAAGCTGTTTCAGATTGAAGTTGGTAAACATATCCGCCTTGCGCTGGAAATTGCCGTCATCGTCCATGACTTCCAGAGCGCACAGGAGGAAATAGGAGGAATCGTCGGAGAATGCCAGCTTGTTGCCTCGGCTGTTGATAAGCCCATACTTTTCCGTGAAGCTGTCATAGAGCCGGTTCAGCTCTGCCTGCTTCTCAGCAATGGCAGAATCCGGGATGGTTTCGTCCATCTGAAGGTCGATCAGCTCATGGACGCAGGTACTAAGCGCCAGCATACCCTTGATACGCTCTATGGCGGTGGCGTTCAGATCGGGTCTGACCATGATGCTGTTTTCCCGGAAGTAAACCTCGCCGTCTACAAGGGTATAGGAAAAGTTCTTCACATCCGGGTCAGCCAGAAGGGTGTTCTGAATGGTTTCGCCCTCGCCCAGATCGGGAAGCTCCGCTTCCTGATAGGTGCCGTGGATATGCTGCACCGCTTCATGGAGCTGGTCGGCAAGGGAAATGTCCTCCAGTGGCTCCACGGTGTAATCCATGCCGTGAGCAGTGCTTTCGGAGCTGTTTCTGCCCATGACCATTTCCGGGTGGTCGAGGAAATAGCTGTTGATAGCGTAGCCGTCCTCCGTCTGCCCCAGATGCACCCAGTCCGGGTCAATCTCAATGGGGCGATCCCGCTTTTGCAGGAAGATAATGTCCGACACCACCTCTGTACCGGCATTGGCTTTGAAAGCGGTATTGGGAAGCCGGATGGCACCCAGCAGATCGGCTCTCTGGGCAAGATACCGGCGCACGGTGGAATTCTTGGCATCCAGAGTATAGCGGCTGGTGACAAAAGCGACCACACCGCCGGGGCGAACCTGATCCAGCGCTTTGGCGAAGAAGTAGTTGTGGATATTGAAGCCCAGCTTGTTGTAGGCAGGATCATTGACCTTGTACTGACCGAAGGGGACATTGCCCACGGCAAGGTCAAAGAAATCCCGGTGGTCTGTGGTTTCAAATCCTGCAACAGTGATATTTGCCTTGGGATAGAGCTGCTGGGCAATCCGCCCGGTGATGGAATCCAGCTCCACACCGTACAGGCGGCTGTTTTGCATCTGCTCCGGGAGCATACCGAAGAAGTTGCCGATGCCCATAGACGGTTCCAGAATGTTGCCGGTCTGGAAGCCCATATTCCCAACCGCTTCATAGATTGCCCGGATGACCGTGGGACTGGTGTAGTGGGCATTGAGGGTAGAAGCGCGGACCGCTTCATATTCTGCCGGGGTAAGAGCTGCTATCAGCTCCTGATATTCGGAAGCCCAGCCGGATTTGCTGTCATCAAAGGCATCCGGCAGACCGCCCCAGCCAACATACCGGGACAGAATCTCCTGCTCCTCACGGGTTGCCTGCCTGCCCTCGGATTCAATGGCTTTCAGGGTGGTGATCCTCACCGTAGATTTCAAAGAAATCCCCGACCTGATACAGCACTATATCCTCCGGGTGGGCGGACTTAATCTCGTTGTACTCCCAGGCAGCAGGTTCGGATTCCTCCTGAACAGGCGTGGTGACTTCTATTGGCTCTGCTTCCTCGGTTTCCGGCTGTTCTGACCTGAGTGCCCCATCAATGACTTCCCCATACCGCTGTTCCAGCTCCTCCGGGGGAGCAAACCGCCCGGATTCTATCAGGGCATCGTAATATTTGACCACCTTTGTCCATGGCAGCTCAACGCGCGTACAGTTCGGCTTATCATAGCGAATGCCTTTGCCGTCAGTCCAGACATGGCTCATAAAGTTACGGGAAAGTGTGTTATTTCCACCGCCAATGCCGTATTCATTTTTCAGAAAATCCAGCTTTTCCTTTGCGGTGTGGGGTGTCTGGTAGAAAACATAGATTCTGGACTTGCTGCCGGAAAAATTGCTGCCGCCGGTCAGATGCTCATTGATCTCGTCCTCGGTGATGAAGCCCTTTGCCGCTGGCAGCTCCGCCATCTCGCTGACATATTCCCGCCGGGGGAGGGTATATTCCTCCAGCGGACGAATGAGCTTGTTGGGGTGATACATACTCAATGGCAATCCGTGTGCGGTGATTTTCTGTGTTGCTGCCGTAGCGGAGAAACTGGTCAATGTACTCCTGGGGCATGGAAAAAGCGGAGGGGGCGATTTCTGCACTCTCCGCTTCGGCGATGTATGCAATTTGCTGGGCTTCCGTGGGGAAGAAGGAAAACTGTTCTCCC
>ERZ834769.1212-NODE-1212-length-23381-cov-87.638172_pt1 | contig 23381 bp, 34 predicted proteins | sample MGYA00519690_ERZ834769 | MGnify/ENA primary metagenome ERZ834769 (study PRJEB31850, sample SAMEA3708760) | human gut metagenome | biome: human gut; feature: human-associated habitat; material: faeces | place: China | collected 2014 ... | reverse complement strand
AGCACCATTTCGGTGCTCTTTTTGTTTGCAAATTTCGAGCTCTTTTGTTTGCAAATTTCGAGCTCTTTTGTTTGCAAAAATTCAGGCTCTTTTTTATTTGCAAAAAAAATTTTGGCAAACTTTTTGGGAGCAACGAGGGAAACCGAAAATTGCCTATTATGGGGGTGTTAGAGGATTGGGATTTTTTAAAAAAGAAATTTTTTTTGTTTATGCTTCATATGCTTCGTGTATGTATATAGTGAGGAAAACAAAAAAGTTGCTATTATGGGGGCTAAAGAGGACAGCGAGCCTATATGGGGAAAATTTTTTTTTCTGTTTGGGAGAATATGTAAAACGACTTGACCTGACGAAATGAGGAATGAGAATATGAGGAATATTTTGAAAGTCAAAAATTAAGTGGAATGAGGAAATTCCTTATTTGACAAGTGCTTTATCAATATGTATAATATAAGCAAGTCAAGCGATTGACAAAACAATACAAAGATTATATACGAAAGGAATGATAAAAATGAAAGTTGCAGAAATAGTTACAAACGCAATTATTAAAAAGCTTGAAAGCGGTGTAATCCCTTGGCACAAGTCTTGGTCTTGTAACCCTCCTACTAATTATGTAACCCAAAAAGAGTACCGAGGAATTAATAGACTACTTTTGGGCGGTGGTGAGTATCTTACATTTAAACAGATACAGAGTATAAAGGGTGCAAAGTTGCACAAGGGTGCAAAAAGTCATATAGTAGTCTATTATCAATCGGCAAAAGTTGAAGATAAAGAAAATGAGGACGAGCCAAAAGTATCTCATATGGTATTGAGATATTACAGAGTGTTCAGTATAAATGACGTTGACGGAGTAGAGAGTAAAAGAAAACACGCAACAAATGACAACATATTTAAAATAGATACTTGCGAAAATGTAGTAAATGATTATGCAAGTAGCTATGACGTGTCTATCCGTCACGATAATAAGGATAGTGCTTACTTTATTCCCGACTGCAATATGGTAAACGTGCCACCTATGGAGCAGTTTGATAGTGCCGAGGAGTACTACTCTACACTATTCCACGAACTTGTCCATAGTACAGGAAGTAAGTCAAGATTAAATAGAGAAATGGGAGGAAAGTTTGGAAGTAAGTCTTATGCAATAGAGGAGCTTGTCGCTGAAATAGGAAGTGCTATTTTATGTAGTATGTTAAACATCAGTGAAAAACTTTTGATAATTCAAGTGCATATATTCAAAGTTGGTTAAAAGCACTTGAGAATGATACGCACTTAATTTTATACGCAAGTGCTAAAGCTGAAAAAGCAGTACAGATGATATACCCAAATAGTGAGGAGTTGGATAGTGTAGCATAAGCTACACATTCCCTCCCAAGTGAGGAATATCGTTATTTGACAATGGTTAAAGAGTTTGCTATAATGTAAGCATAGACAAGCGGAAAGGACAAGCGGAAAGGAAGTGAATAAAAAATGGTAACAGTCGGACTATTAATGTTCGGAATAGGTGTTGGAATATGCACCGCACTAAAAGCAATGTAAAAACAAAGTTATTAATTATGAAATGGAGGACTATTTATGAGCGAGATTTTTATGGTAAGAAGTGGACTAACTAAAAAGGTAAATGACAAGACTACACTTGAAGTAACCTTTGATTATGAGGACGGCAAGAATTGGAATTGCCAAAAAGGTTATTATGTAAGCACCACATTTATGAGTATTGAGGATTGTGGTAATGGTATTGTTTGCAAAAACTATGCACCTCATACAGACTGTAAAACAATGTGCATTAAAACAGTAAAACGCAAGTCACAAAAGGCTATGAGGGAGTGTAAAGACCTTATAAAAAATGCAGTTGTGGACTTGTTAAAAGCATACGGAGCAAAGGCTTACGCCGATACCCTTGAAAGTGATGTAATGGAAAAGATTGATAAGGCGGTACAAGGCTTATAAAAAGCCTTGTTAAGCCTTTAGGTATATAAATATATAGGTAACGGCTTTAAAGCCGTATAAAACGATAGAAACGGAGTGTTTTAGAATGGAATTATCAAGACTACAAAAAAGATTAAGACTATTAATAGAGCAGGGCGAATACGAAAAGGCAACCGAGGTATTCCTGTTCGAAACAGGTGCAAAAGTAAGTATTAACTATAAAGGTTATTTCATTAACCCTCTTTGGAATGAGGACACACCTCGTCCAAAATACAGTGTATGTGTATCGAGGGGAAGAAGTCATTTCTTTATCACATTTTGGGGAAACCTAAAGGGAGATGAGGTCACGCCTTATGATGTTTTGGCTTGCCTACAAAAATACCCTTGTGATGACTATGAGGATTTCTGTAATGATTATGGCTTTGATATTTATGATGATTTTGAGGGCGGTTATAATAAGCAGTCACGCAAGGTATGGAAAGCGTGCGTAAATGAGTATGCAAAAGTTGAAAAGCTATTCAGCGAGGAAGAACTTGACGCACTAAGAGAGATTGCTTAGTCAGTAAGATTTTGAAAGGAGCAATAAAAATGAGCGATAAATTAATTGAGGGAGAAGTATTAAGTCCTATAATTGAAGGACTTATTAAAGAACTTGAGGAAGGTAAAAAAGATATTTTTGATATGATTGATAAGTATATCAAGGCTAAGACAGAGATTGATGAGGAGTTGGATTTGTCGGAAATGGTGTTAGATTTCTATAATGCAAATAAAGAACAATATGGAGGACAGCTATAATGACTTTTAAACGTGGTGATATAATAAGAACAGTAACAAAAAGTGGATATATGAGGGAAGGGGTGATTGTTTCAAACAGTTGGAATAATGTAAATAATCATTTTGTAAATGTTGCCTACTTTGGTAGGAGTAACAGAGATTATCCAATGCACATACCAATTAAAGAGGAGAACGTGGTAAGTCTTGACGGTGAATTTTTATTTAAAAATCAAGTCGTCAGATGTGAAACTTTGACAGTGCTTTCAAAGAACAATATTGAGGAGAAACTCGGCTTTATTACTAAAGACTTTGAAAAGCAAATTAATAAAGGTATTGCAATACAACTTGGACTATGTGAGTTCCACGATTGTGAGGAAATTACAGAAGAATACCTAAAGCAATATAATATGATATAATATAACTAATACTAAATACTAAAAGGGAGTGCAGGAATGAGTAAAATATTAATAGGTAAATCCGAAAATGGTAAAAGCATAGTGCTTAACAGTAATATGCTATGCCGTCACGGAGTAATCGGAGGAGCGACTGGCACAGGTAAAACTGTAACGCTAAGGGTTATTATTGAGGGTTTATCTCAACAAGGTATACCCTGCTTTATCTCGGATATGAAAGGCGACCTAAGTGGTATAGCGAGGAAAGGAAGTAATCAAGAATTTAAACGTAAAGCAAAGGCAATGAAAATAAATGACTTTGATTTTGAGGCTTTTCCTTGTGCCTTTTGGGATATATTCAAAGAAAGCGGAATGAGTATAAAAACGACAGTCGAGGAAGTTGGAGTTCCTTTGTTGTCAAGAATGTTAAAACTCACAAACATACAAAGCGGAGTTTTAAACATTATCTTTAAAGTCGCACAAGATGAAAACTTTAAACTTCATACTTTATCTGACTTACGCAAAGTGATAAAGTATGTTATGAATAACAAAGAAGATTTATACGAGGACTACGGAAATATTCATTCTTCATCTGTAAGTTCTATTATAAGAGCCTTACTGGGATTGGAGCAGCAGAGGGGTGAAAGTCTTTTCGGTGATGAGCCTTTTAATTTGCAATACCTTATGTGCAGGGACGAGAGAGGACAGGGAGTAGTAAGTATATTAGACTGCGTAAAACTGATAAGAGAACCACTGTTATATAGCACGTTTATTATATGGCTACTGAATAAGCTATATAATGAATTGGAGGAAGTGGGTGATTGTGATAAACCTAAACTTTGTTTATTCTTTGATGAAAGTCACCTGATTTTTGAGGGACTGCCCAAAAGTGTTACGCAAAAAATAATACAAATTGTAAAGTTGATACGTTCAAAGGGTGTCGGTGTGTACTTTATATCTCAAAATGTTACAGATATTCCCGACAGTATTTTAAACCAACTTTCAAACAGAATACAACACGCAGTGAGGGCTTACACTAAAAAGGAATTAAGTAATCTAAAGGCAACGGCTCAAACATTCAGACAAAACCCAAACTTAGATATTGAGGAATGTCTATATAATATGGGAGTAGGTCAAGCAGTAATATCCTGCTTAAATAATAAAGGTATACCGCAACAAGCCGAAAAGACTTTTATTTTACCGCCGAAAAGCGATTTGACTGTATTAAATAATAATGAACGTATTAACTACGATTTAATACATTGTGACGGCTTTTTTAAGGGGTGTAAACCGCTTAAAAGTACAATAATATATAATGACGTGCCAACGGCACAAAAGCCACTTCAAGAGCCAAAAAACAAGCCAAAAAGGGAAAATGCAAAGATTAATAATACAAAAATATTAAATAATGTAGCTAACAGTATTTTTAATACAATATTCAGATAAAGTGAGGAATTTGCTCATTTGCCAAATTTCTGATATATGGTATAATAATAGTGCAGTCGGAAAGATTGTGAAAAAAAATTATTTATGAAAGGTGTGTATTTATTATGAGTTTAAAAGTTATATGTGAGTTCAGCGACTTTGAGCCGTGGGGAGGAGCAGTGGATTTCTATAATGAAATTCGTGATAATGGCAAACTTGATGATTTAGAGTTTATATTGGAGGACTTGTACCCTGACGGTTGCACAGACACTAATATAAATGACCTGCTTGCCTTTGACGAGGACACAGTAAGAGAATGGCTTGACCTACCGTCAGAAGAAATGCGTGAGCAAGGGATAAGAGAGGAAGCATTTGATTGGTGGTATGAACATAAAAAAGAATATGCAGACACTAAGAATGTAACAGCGATTGAGGAATATTGTGATAGTATCGATTGCTTGAAGGACTGTCCTTATTGTTTCCACGTTACAGAGTTTGAGGACTGTACGGACTATGCTTTAGCTGAAAAAGAGGGGCTATCAGAAGATGATATTGTTGAGTTATACAAGAAAGAGAACGGATTGGATAGCGAATAGAGGATTTTCCTCTATTTGCACTTCTTTTAAACATATGCTATAATATAAATGTAGTCAAGAGATGACGACAAAAGATTAAATACGAAAGGACTTGAAAAAATGTTAGATGAAAAAAGTATCTGTAAGGCAGTAAGGGAATATGACCTTATTAAAAAACGTGGCAACTTCCCAGCAATTTATTTGGATTGTGAGGAAGGAAAGGCTTGGTGTGTAGAATACACCGACTGCAACAGTTATACACAATACAAGGAGGAAAGTATTATATCTCTGACAGGTTATATCAATAACAAGTCGCAAGAGTTACACGACACCAATTATATCAGCTTGTCGGGTGCGAGGGCAATACGCTATGCAAGAATGGCAATCAAAGAATATACAAAGAAAAAGGAGGACTAATTATGAAAGCAGAAACAGTTTTAAAATATCTTGAAGAAAATGATTTAGAGGGACTTCGTTTCCGTGTTAAAAGCGAAATGTATAAAAACGGTTTATCTGTTACAGGCAAACAGAGGTTATCAGCTATGAAGAAATATGCAGAAACACCTACACGATATACAAAACCTTTATCACGACAACATCTTGAAAGACCAAAATTACTTGAATACAAAGATGAGGAATACTACTCATTTCTTAACGGCATTTCTATTGTACTTACAAAAGAACAACCGAATGGTATACCTCCTCAAGATGAGGAAAGACCTTATCCTAATGTAGTCGGTATTATGAGCGACTTTGATAAGTTCGAATATATCGGAAAGTTCAACTTTGCACAACATAAAGTTGAGGCTAAGTTAAAGGGGTACAAGTTTTTGAAAAAAGCAATATTGCAAGCAGATAATACAACAGTATTTTCAAAATTTGAGGAAACTTACATCAATACGGCTTTACTTGATATATCACTATCTATATTAAATGACGGCGAAGATTTTGAGGTTTATATGGATAAGGATAAGAAAGATACTTGCGGTATATTCTTTAAGAATAGATATGGTTACGCTCTTATTCTACCAGTCCGTATAGACGGAAACAGTGAGGAAAATACGGTGATTAAGGCAACTATAAAATAACAATTAGAGCGGTTTCATACCGCTCTTTATTTTTACCTTGAAGTGAGGAAATTCCTTATTTGACAATGCTTAAAATGTATGCTATAATATATTTGTAAGTTAAAGATAGATACGAAATACGAAAGGAATGATAGAAAATGACAGAGTTAAAGATTTATAAGGTATACTTGGAAGATAATGATAGCTGTTTTAGTACCCTTATACCTGCTGAAAATGAACAGGAAGTAGCTAAACAGGTAGAGGGCAACGGCGAAATAATAGCTATTAAAGATGTATCAGATACATCAAGAATTGATACTGACACTGTATATGATATATTGAGGAATGGCAACAAGAAAGTCAATGCAATTACTGAAAAGCAAATTAACTTGTTTGTCAGAGTGCTTTATAAAGTAGGAATTTTGAGGTAGGTGATATTATGGAATTTCAATTACATCTGTATTGGCGAGATAAAAATTGGGTGAAAAGAGGGTATGCTCTTAATCTAAATGTTGCAGTGGATTTCAGAAGAAAAATATTTATGACATTTGAGAACCCACGTTATGACTATGTAAATTCTAATAGTCTTGAGGTGGTACGCAAACAAGACATTAGAGATTATATTCATTTTTTGAAAAGGGAAGGATTTGAGGAAGTTGATGAATTTTGAAGAATTTTATATATGGATAAAAACAATTTAAGTCTTACTTCTACAAGTTTAAGACTTATTCAAAATATCCTTGACTTTGCTGAAACACATCAGCTTGGTATTGAGGATTTGTATGACTTGTTGAGCGGTGTATTAATGCCCGAAGAAATTGATAGATTAAGAATGGAGGAATAAAAATGAAAGTATTTATGTTTAGAGAAATTGATAAAGACAACAGAGATTGTTGTAACTATCTTGACGCAGAGTATAGAGAGGGTGTTCTACGTCTTACTACTTGCGGTGCCTGTTTCTATGGCTCTTCAATTCGTGGACTTCCTAACTATGACACCATAGAAACAGTGCTTACCGAGGAAGAATACAATGCCATAAAAGATTATATACGAATATCGAGGGGTATACTAAGTGACGTTAAACATTTGGTAAAACACATAAAGCCGATAGTCGAACAGGCTATTCAGAAGTTACAAAGTGACGAGGGCAAAGAGTTTTTTGAAAAGATTGCCACTGACGAAATGGAATATTTGAAAGAACAATGGAACTTGTCAGATAAAGATATTGAGGATATATTTGACGCATACCCTTATGAATATAAAGACAGAGCCGTTGTGGGAACGGTATATGAGGACTATTATGAATTGGGCGAAAATGAGGCGTGGGGTTTAGGTTACATCACACAAAGTGCAAGTGAAATAATGAGCAGATATTTTAACTATGAAAAGTTTGGCGAGGATTTAGCAGAAGAAAATGATGGGTACGTTGAGTTAGATGACGGACGTATTGTTTATCTAATGATGTAAAAGGAGGATAAATAAAATGAAAGAAGTAACAAGATACTATTTGGTAAGTACAAACGCAGATAACGAGATTGTTGCCATTCGAGGGGACAAGATGTATAATTGTCCTATAACGTCAAGTGGCATTGACGAAATGTCAGGAATTTCAATATTAACTCTATCAGATGAGGAAACTGAAAAAGTAGCAGAAAAGCTACAAGTCAAATATGGTGAACTTGCCAAGAGTGGTATGCTATACAATATGGACGATATAATCAGAGATTTTGAGGACTCTGACCGTGCTATAAACTGTTCACTTAATGGTGTAGAGGAATTCCTTAATGAGAATAAGAATTGGCTACTTTGCGAGGTAGCCTAACTAAAAGGAGGACGATAATATGAAAAGTACAGAGATTTTCAATTAAAACGCATTTACTTTATAATGGGGAACTTGCAGAGAAAACTGAAAAGATAAAATCAGAAATATAATAAAGCACTTGTCATTGTATGAGTGCTTTATTTTATGCCTGTATTACACTCAAAATAAGCCTTTAAAGCCTTTAGTCTTATAGTTATATACCTATGCACTTAAAACGGCTTTAAAACGACTTTAAACGCTCCAAAAATAGTAACCGATTTATTATTTACATTACAGATACATAATCAGCACCTAAAAATCAGTGCCAAGTGAGGAATATCGTCATTTGACAGATACAAAAGTATTTGTTATAATACAAGCATAGTCAAGCGATTGACGAATATATAAATACTATTTATGAAAGGAATTGAAAGAAATGGAGTTAAAGAGAGTATACATTAATTACGGCGAAAGAGATTTAAACAACTGTTTTCTTATCTTCGGCAGTGCTAAAGACATTGAAAAGGAGTATGAACAACTTGAAAGGGACGGCTATACACCTTTTTACAACGAAAGCCCTAAGTTTAATTATGACAAAAATTATGCTATTTTGGTTGAACAAAAAGATAGCTATGATACGGTTGTAACAGAATTTTATCAAGTTATAACAGAGGAAGATTTTCTAATGACATTCAAAAATGCTATGCTTTATGCAGAAGAAGTATGGATAAGATAATTGAGAGGAGAGATAGCTATGAAACAATTAATTGAAAATTCAAATTTGACTAAGGATAATTTAAAAGTGCTGTATAAGCACTGTTTAGAGGAAGCCCTTGTAGGAAAATGGGTAGTGGGTAAAATGGTAGTTGACACGTTATATATCGGTAGATTACGCATTGACCTAATTACGGATATATCTAAGGGCAAACGTATATTTTTAGTAGAAATATATGTAAATAGCATTGACTTATTACTTGAATATGAACAGGACAGCGATTGTGTTCTTTTGGGAAACATCAATTTCCACATTGAGGAATTAGTTTCTAAAAAGAGATTTAAGAAAGAGTTAAAGAGATGTGTTGAGGGGTTAATAAAAATTGCAAGTAAAAATCCGATTGCAGACGTGATAACACTGATAAATGAAAAAGTGGAGGAGTGGTAATATGATGAGAGATTTTGATAAAAAACTGTATCCGAATACTTATAATTATGTTAAGGATAACATTGTCGAGGGTGTACGTTGTAATAGGTGTGGAACACCTGTATTAATATCAGAAGTTGAGGGATATACCTATCAATGTATGCACTGTGATGAGGATTTAAGCACATTTGAAACGTATAAGTCAAGTGATACCTATTCGGCTGATGAATTTAATGATATATGTAACGACACTTTAGCCGAACTTTTACTTGACGAGGAAAGGTCATATGCTCTAAAATGCTTTAGGGTATATAGCCGAACAGGCAACAGATTGGAGGAAAGTTTTAAACCGTCAACTTCATTTGATAATTCTGAAATTAACAAAAATGATAAAGTAATTGTATATAATGCAGACATCACAAAGACACACGCTTACAGTATCCTATACATCATAAAGTCAAACGAGGTTGATATTTATGCTGAACTTCATAAGCAATTAACAGACGGTTTATTTAAAAAATCTAATGTTGACAGGATTGAGGAAGTATACTCTATAAGAGATGGTCTTGACGCAGATTTTTATAATGATAAAGATAAAATGAGGGATTTTGTAAAACTATCAAAGTCGGAATTTTTGAGGAGTTATTCATATATCACTGAAAAAGCATATGATAATACAATAAGTTTGACATTTTAAAAGTGACGAAGTGAGGGATTTGCTTGTTTGACAAGTCCCTCATTTTTTGTTATAATATATACATAAATTAAAGAAATGGAGTTGTTAAGTATGAATGAACAAGTAAATAATGGTTGGGTTGATGTATTAGAAAAATTACCACCGAGTGAAACTCAAGTACAAGTATCATACAAGGCTGTAAATGATAATATTTACTGTGATAGGTTTGCTTTTTGCTCACAGACAGGTGAGTGGTTTTACCTTAATCAAGCGACAGGTGAAATAGAGGATTTTCCATATAAGGTTTATGCTTGGAGAAAGTTTGGCGAGCCTTTTTCATATGATGAACATTTATCTATACAGTTTAAAGAGGACGTAAAACGGTTTAAGGAAAGTATAATTTATAAGGAAATCCCACAGGATGATTACTTTGCAAATGCTGTATTCGGAGGAGTTGACGATATTGAAAAAGTTTATGTTATAAAAATTACTTCAGATAAAGACACCGATTTATTAAATCGGTTACAATACTATAAAAATAGAGTTGATAAACAGTACTTTTCAGATGATTTAAAGAGAGGTAATCAGATTGTAATGTATTGTTTTGACGGTGATATTGAGGATTGTAGAAATATTGCATACAGTTATTTTAGTTATGTAAGACAACAAGTTATAAATTGCCTTGACAAGTATGGCAATGATGAAATGTGTGACGAATGAGGGGTTTCCTCATTTGACACGCTCTAACCATTATGATATAATAACAATGTAATCAAGAGATAGATTATAAAGATTGAATACGAAAGGAAGTTTTAAAAATGAAACAATGCGCACCTATTAAACCGCACAAGTATGATAAGTTGGAGTACCTTTGTGCGGTACAACACTTTAACTGCGATATGCAGAAGATTGAGATTGAGGGGAACGTAAAGTACCTCAATACAATAACTCCGCTTAATGAATATGACCTTTTAGGCGGTTACGAAAAAGATACAATTTACTTGGTTATCCCACATAACCAAGAGGACATTAACTGTCTAAACATAATAAACGGCTATTTCTTAAAGTATTGTGAACCTCTTTTTGAGGACGAGAATATCGGACAGGTGGTGATAGCTGTAATTCATTGCAATTATTACTCAAAGAACATTACAGAGGATTGCTTTGGAGTAGACTTTAATCTTCTATCTAATTACACCGCCGAAGTTACATCAGAGTTAGAGGAATTGAATAAGTTTGCTACAAAAGAAATTACACAACGTGCCAAAAAATATGAGCATAGCAAGGCACAAGAAAAAGTGTTTGGATTGGTAGAAAGTTACTTTGAGGAAGGCAGAAGAAATGGCTACCACGATTTTAAAACGTGGTGTGAGGATAACACAAACAATGACACTGAAAAAATGATTATCAAAAAAATTGCAAACGAAGTAAATACTATCGGTACTTATTTATTTGAATAAAAGGAGGATACTATAATGAATGATAATTGGATAAAAACAAGTATGGTAAAACCAAAAGAGGGAGCTACTTGTTTAGTCACAACACAAGGTGATATAGCATTAGCAAAATACTCCGAGGGCTACTTCATTCAATATGGTAATGATGATGTATTCTATGACAATGTAACGGCTTGGCAATATGCAGACGCCCCATTTGAGGACGAAACAAGTAAATATAAAAAGGCTATTAATTACCTCTTAAATACTTTCCAAAGTTGTAGGGAATACTCTAACGAGGGCGAAAATTTCTATCTTTTAGGCGGTTGGGATAATGACCGAGTTTTCGTGGTAAGACCAAGAAGAATAGAGGATATTGACTGTATTAATACAATTAATAAGTATATTACAGACGGAACAAGTATCTTGAATTACTATAATATCGGTGAAATATATGTTTTAATCTTTGGAGCGGACAGCTTTGACTCAGACTTAGAAAATTATGAATATTTGACGGTTAAAACGGCAAGTGAAGTAATTAAATATAATACCCAAAAGATTATGGACATCATAACAATTATGAGCAAAGAAGAAATAGAAACGGAGGAGAATTAATATGAGTTGGGAATTAACTGACTGTTCGTTACCTGATGAAAAAGAAAAAGTGCAAATTACCTATTTAAAAAATAACAGAGAATACTGTGATGTATTCGCTGTATTAGTCGGCAATGAATGGTATACAGAGGACTCTGACGGCAGTATTGTTCCTTTTAAGTATAAAGTAATTGCTTGGCAATATCCTTGCAGTCCTTTCCCCTTAGAGGAATTTGACAAAAATCGTTTTGAAATGAACATTGAACATTTCGAGCAATACATTCAACACGTAGAACCCGATTTTAAAAGCAAAGCTTATCATATTTTTAGTGGCAGTGTAGATGATACAGTTTATATTGCAAAACCTGCCACACAAATAGGCATTAAGGCTATAAATGAACTATATCTTTATAAGAATTATGAGAGTATATATGGGAGTATATATGATACAGACTATAAACCACCTCTTACAAAAGAGGACATTGGCTCTTTAATTGTTGTGGTTTGTGAATTGGGCGACCTTAGAAATTGTGAATGTATACGAATAGAAAGGTATGATAAAGTGATACAAGAAATTACAGAGGAACTAAATAAGTATAAGAATAAACTTATATAATTTAAGGTAAGCAGAAAGGTGCAAGTGAGGAAATTCCTTATTTGACACCTTTCTTTTTATGTGCTATAATATACTTGTAGTTAAGAGATAGACACCTTAACTACAAAGACTATATGAAATATAATTAGCAAAGAGATTGGAGAAAAATTATGTCACACTTTGTTACATTGGTATTTACAAAAGAAAATAGAAGAACAGTTGAGGAATTGCTTGCTCCATATGATGAAAATATTGTGTACGCTCCGTACGTACAGTATACACGAGAACAAGCAATAGCAAAAATAAGAAAAGAAATAGAGGACTACAAGAATGGATTTTATGCAGAATATTTATCAAATCCAAAAAAGTATGGGGAAAGTCACTCCAATGTAGAACATATTAATTATTTAAAAAATGAATTCCCCAAAAAATTGGAATGGACTGATGACGAATGTTATGAGGACATAAAACGGAGTTTTGATGAAGATATGGTTAAATCAAATGGTGATTTATTATCTATTTATAATCCCAATTCAAAATGGAACTGGTATACTTTTGGAGGAAGATTTAATAACTATCTCAAAACATTGTCCGGCAAAACTACAAACGAGGATTATGTATCCAAAATTGATTGGGAAGATATACTACCCTTTGCCTTTGTTACCCCTATTGGAGAATGGCACGAACGAGGCAAAATGGGTTGGTGGGCTTGTGTTTTCAATGAAAAAAGCCACGATAATTGGAAGTCAGAGTTTAAAGAATTTCTTGACAGTTTAGATGAGGATACTATTGTAACAGTAGTTGATTGCCATATCTAAATTTGAGGGTAATAATGGTGAACAAGAATATTATAAATAGAATGTACATTATGTATAATGAAATGATGATTGCAAGATAATATTGAGGAGTGATTAATTATGAGAATAACAGTAATCGAAAAGAAAAATGGTGAGCAGATAGGAAAATATATTTACCACCCAACAAACTTTTGCTCATATGTTTTAGATGAGTTCAAAGAGTGTGTTATTGAGGTAGGGAATAAAGGTACTCTAACATATTACGGCGAAGATAAAGCCGTAATCAGAGTTCACAAAAACGGAGTAGCTTATGAAAACACATATATAAGAGAGGAGTTTGATTATAATGACTGATTACAAATGTACTGTAAGTTTAAAATTTGCGGATAAATTTATTCGCGACTAACCCAAGCAGGATATGATGTGGAAGTATTTGAGGGAGTTTTACTTGACAGTTACTTCTGCGAAATCGGTGAAAACACAAAATTCAGATTTACACTAAAACGAGGCGGTCGTGTAAAGTTGCGTAAGTACCTTATGATTTTAGAACACGTAAAAAATGAGTGGTCGAGTGATTTGACACTTATACTCACAGACGATAAAGAGAAGTATGAAAACGAGTTGAAGAAGTTTAAGGAAGTTGCATAAATTAATACAGGCGGTAAATAATACGATTTACGGCTTTATGGAATAAGAATAATATACAGACAAGGCGGTTACATTGTAACCGCTTTTTTCGTGCCTTTTTGCCGTTCACAGGGGTACTATGGAAATGAACGGCGGCGGTAAATTTATTCACTTGTAAATAAAACAAGAGGATAACTATAAAATAAACAACCTTAAAAGTAATAACTAAAGACCTTAAAGTTATTGTCAAAAGTGAAATGAGGGCGGCTTAAAAATATTAATATTTAATAATAGAATAATAAAGTAATGATAATAAGTAAATGACTTTAGCCGTTTTCTTTCACCTTTACCGCTCAAACTCTCCCAAATTCACATCAGACCTGAGGAGTGTTATTTTATATTGAGGTTGTAATCACTACAAATGAGGTACTTTTAATGACCTTGAAACGAGGAATATCGCAGTGGCAGGTCATTTGAGGAATGTACTATATAATGAGGTATATCACCACTGTTTAGTACAGTGATGTATGTTATTTTGAGGTACTATTCACTACTATAATCACCACTTTATGAGGTCATTTTATTACTTTATGAGGTTATTTTAGTACCTTAGTAGTGGTCTTTATGAGGTCATTTATCACTATTATGAGGTCATTTTTGCTCATTTTAGTGATTTTGAGGTCATTTTCACCTATTTTTGAGGTTATTTCGTTAAAAATAGAGGTTATATTTTTAAGTGTTACGAAACGAGGGAAATCGCAGTGGGAAGGTCATTATTTGTAATGACTAAAGTGTCTATTTTATAGGGGTAAAGTATCAACCTAAAATATTTACCGCCGCACCATTTTAACCACCTCTTTTACTACCCTTTAAACACCTCTTTATTCACCCCTTTATCTTGTAGTTATCCTGTACTATATACTTACCTTGCCACTTTGATTTTCCTCGTTTAAACCACCTTTTTGGCTCTCTTACGCCCTCTTTATTCGCCCTCTTATACACCTTATTATCTATACAATGTGTTTTAGTACCCCCCCCTTATTTTAATGTAATTTAGTACATTTATGTGTTAATCACTATTGACTGTTTCTTTGTGACAATGGAGTTATCACTATTGACAACATCAATGTGATAATGGGATAATCACTATTGATTGTTTCTTTGTGATTTATTGACAACATCAATGTGACAAAATAGAAAATCACTATTGATTATATCTTTGTGATATTAGGGTGTATCTCTATCAATCGTATCTATGTGATAATAGAATAATCACTATTGATTGTTTCTTTGTGATATGCAAAAAAAATGAGAAATAAAAAAGCACAGAGGACAAATTTACGTACAATTAACATTGTAGTGTATTTGCCGTGTGCTAAAGTTATCTATATCAATAACCATATTATATATTATAATTTTGTCAAGTACACAAAAAATAACCAAAAAGAGAGGTAGCCTGCAATAATAATTTCGATTTCAAATAATACAATAGACATTAAACTTACCCTCATTATTTTATGTATCTATACGGTATAAATTATCTACCCTATTTACTATGAGGTATACTATATAAGAGGAATGGCGTACAAATTTAGCCGCAAAATTTTTCAAAATTGAGGGGTGGGTGTAAAAGTTGCACCCTATGTTTTGTGAATGAATGAGGGTGAAGTGTTATTTGACAATGTGATATTTCAATGCTATAATAACAACGTGCTTTAGAGATAAAGACAAAAGCACTTTAAAAGATTATTTACGAAATGGGGTTACTAAAGATGTGTGTAAGTAAGTATTTAGATATAGTATATAAAAACGGTAATTTCTTTATTTGTCACCGCCGAACAAAAATTATTGTTGCGCGTTGTTTAAACCTTAATGCACTTAATCAATACATTTCTGAAAATATTGCTATTTACGGCTCATTTTCAGACTATGAGAGTGGCTTAAACTACTCTTATAATAACGTATATAGCTTACTCAAGACTTATGGTGGTTTAGACGATTATGACGGCTTTTTGGACTACTCTAAGAATGATGTAAGAAATGGACTTTTTAAAAGTGCTATTTCTTCTGCTCAGAACAGTAAGTATATACGGCTTAAACAATAATCTATCTCTTTAATCTACTTCTTCCGCTCAATTTTGAGCGAAAGGTAGTAAATGAGGGGATAACAATATGATTTGACAAGTATTAATGATTAAGATATAATATGTATATACTCAATAAGTAAACGGACAATCAAAAAATACAAAGTAAAGACCTAAGACCTTTACAACTGTTTCTATGTTTGTACAAAAAAAATCCGTAAAAAGTTTATTTGTTGAGTATATAGATATTAAAATCTTTAGAATTAGTAGTTTGTTTCTAAAAGTATTAATATCTTTAACAAAGTGACTTGTTGGATTTAGTTGCGGATTTTAGTCCGTTTTTTCCGCACTAAGACAATCACTTTTTAACACTCAACTTATATAAAAGGTTTTTCAATTCCTATTCTTCCTTTTGTATGTAGTTGGGTGTTATTTTTATGCTTAAAATTTAGTTTCACACTACACAAAATGAGGTATCTTATTATGCTTATTATGGCGATTTTTTTAAAATGTCCTTTATATACATATATTGAGGTAAAGCTTAAAATTTGCTATTATGGCGGTTTTTCAAAAATTCCCTATATTAATAATAAAGAGGAGTTTTCATTTATATGGAATTTGAGAATGGCAGGAAGTATCAAAAACTGACAAAAACTGACAAGTACCTTGGTGCAAAAAGGAAAAAAATGTAAATACATTATCCCCGAATTGAACAAATACGATTTTTTTCTATTTGTATATATAATGTAATAAAATTTTTTTCAAAAAAATTTAAAAAAATTGTATAAAAACTATTGACAAAATAGAATAATAGTAGTATAGTATAGATACAGTCAATACAACGACTGTATACAAACTATAAACAAATAAAAAAAACGGTCGAAAAGAAAAGGAGAAAAAAACAATGAAAAACACAACAAACGCAAAAACAGAAAACGACGATATTAAAATCATCGGAAAAAAATTCGTTTTTGTCATTAACAATGACGAAAACAACGAAAAAACGAATACTGCTTGTCTAGCATTTCGTGAGTGGTTAAATACACCATTTGGCAGTAAAAAGTACATTGACAACTTTGGGATTATTCCCGGCGGTTGGGGTATTGATATTGCTAATGTAATCGAATTTATACACATAGGCACCGCCTATGACAGTATCACTGGGGGCACAGTGGAAATGGTATATTTAAAATTCGAAAATAGACTGTTAAATAGAATAGTCTATTTGGATAATACCATTTTGGAACGTGGTACAATACTATTACCTATTGACGGTAGGATTGAATACGTGCCTTTTGGTTTTAAGTATGTAAACGGTACACGAAAACGTACCACAAAAAAATCAACACCAAAAACATCAACGGCAAATACAAAAACAGATACGAAAAAAACAGAAAATAAAACACCAACGAAAACGCCGAAAACGAAAAAAACCACTGACAAAAAGGTGGTAACGGAATAATGAAAGTTATATTCAGTTATTACCGAAAAAAGCGGAAAAATCGCCGTTTTAAATGGTTCAAGTGGTTTTAAAAATAATATGGACGGTATTAATACCGTCCCAAAAAGAAAAGGATAGTGATATAAAATGGATTTTCGCAAATTCAGAGATATAAATATCAACGTCAAAAGCGTTGATATTAGAATTAACCCCACGCAGTGGGATAAACAGCCGACACTGTATAGCGGTGTGGCTAATATTGATGATGCATTGCACAAAATTGACGTTGTGCGGTGTGGGTATATCGGATTGACATTCCTGTTGGTTGATAGTCAACCAACAGTGCAATTATACGGCACGAAAAAAACTATATTAGAAAATTTGAATAGTTTAGGTGTATCAGATGAAATAACATCACATATTCTAAAATATGCAGAATACAGCGATTAAAACAATTATATCGGGCGGGATAAACCCGCCCGAAGAGAAGAATAGGAGTTATGAACAGTGGAAAAAATTATTATTTATTCAAACGGTATAAAAATTTTAATAGTAGGGAATGCTATTAATACTGATTTACTATGTGAATATATTCACATAGTATATGACATTCCATATCCAAAAATAAATTTTAGCTATGGAATAGAAAATGCGGAAAATAAAATAATAGCTATGACACTATATAAAAATCGTTTCCATTTTTGCAAACGATTTTTAATACATCCATTAGCACGGCGGGAATATAGGAAAATATGTGCATTTGATTTCAATAATGCGATGGTCGCATTAGATGAAATACTTAAAAAAACAGTCTAATTGATAGACTGTTTTTTTATTGCTATACTGTACTTTACATATAACTCTATATGCGGTTCAAAAATGCCCTTAAAACATCAATAATTACAATAGATATATACTTATATATTTAATGCTTTAATTGTCTTATAACCCCTTATACGGCTTCTTTTATATTTATATAAAATTAAAAACTAAAATTGAATAATAGAAAACAGATTAATATTTTAATTTGATTTTTAAAATGCAAATTCAAAATTGATTTTTTTGAAATGCAATTTAATTTTAATTAAATTTTTTCTTGTAAAATTCTTACAAAAAAATTTTCTTTTGAATTGTAATATAATTGCAGCAAATTATTAATAAAAATGTAATATTGAAATGTAACTTTTTCTTAACAAATACGTAACAAAAGCGTAACAAAAGTGTAATGAACTTGTAACATAACATATAATGCCACCCCTACCATTAATTTACAGTCACTTCCCACCTACTGTGTGTGTGGTACCTTACAGTTGCGGAATAAAATTGAGGGAGTGATGTGGTTTTCACCCTCCTAACGACCAGCTAATTAGTATGACAGAGATGTAGTCACAATGACAGAGATGTAGTCACATAAGTCACAATAAATGTCACATTGATGTAGTCACAATAGCGTACAAAAAGTCACTATTTTATGGCTAAAAGTCACTTTCAAAAATATCGCCAAAATAAATATTGAGGGAGTGATGTGAATTTAAAAAATGACACAAAATATGGAAATTTAGTGTAGTAGTTTTATTAAGAAAATGCAACTAAAATACCTCCCTAAAGACCTTAAATAGCAGTTAAAACACCGATTAAATTACCAGTTAAAAGAGTGATTTTAGGTGGTAAACGAGCGGAGCGAGTGTAATTCTCGAAGTGGAGCGAAGCGGAACGCACGAGTCGTTTTGGGTTGTTGAGCGGAGCGAAACTAACCCAAATAAGAACCCCAATTCCGAAGGAATTTAGCTTGTACATATTGCACAAAAACAGAGAGTGAATGTGTATATAATAACCAATGATGTGCATTTGCACAAAAATGCAAAAATACTCGGTGAACTTTATTAATACATTTATGTATTAATTAAGTGAACAATTAATAGCTGTATATAATTATAAATATTATAATTATATATAATTAATTATATATAATTATATATTATAATATATTAATATATAATACAATATAACGTAGTTACGCACGTGCGTGTGTGCGTGTGTAGGCGTGTGTACGCCTGTATGTGCGTGGGCGTGTGCGTGAAGTGATATGAGAAGCTAAAAATTTTGTAATGAGGAGAATTACCACTTGACGAATTTCATTGTTTGTGTTATCATAGTTTCACGAAAGGAGATGTGGAAGATGAAGTATGACATACTGGAAATTGCAAAGAGCCGAGTGACTGCAATTCAGAGTAATCATAACGATTTAAGTTGGACGAGTAATCGTGATGATGACCTTTTAGTGCTTGTTGCAAATAACAAGACGTTGAAGAAGTATTTAAGTATTGCAGTTACAGCAACGTATAACGATTTTGATGAGTGTTATTGTTTAAAAGTCAGAGAGTTGGACTCACCTGAAAATAACACAACGACAATTACGAACTTGAATAATCATTACGAGTTGCTTGACGATTTAATCAAAGTTGTCATATGCTACTTGAAAGATATAGACAGAATAGGGGTGAAGTACGGTGGAAAGTAAAGCGTTGACGCTTGTTAAGGATTGTGTAGACAATCTTTTGATTGACTATCCTGAACTGAAAGACAAGCCTTTAAGTGAGATACCTTTGATTTTAAGGGATATGATACATAAAGGCACTGATTTAAGCGTGGAAAAAGGGGTTTCAGCCCCTCCAAAGAAAAAAATTTTGAAAAAAATTAAAAAAAGTATTGACAAGTGTGCTAAGTGATGTTATAATGAGCTTGTCATTGAGAGATGACGTTCCTTGTTTCAGGTGTTGTAGCTCGAATATTTCTTCCGTGGTGTTCGTTGCGGTTTCACACCTAAACACTTTCTCATAGATTTTCACATATTACACGCTTAGAGTACACAAGCACATCATTCATTGAGTGGGATAGTAATACCACTGAACGCAATGACCTCTCAAAGTGTAATTGAGTGCAATTCTCAATCGTGTAGCCAGTCCCCGTTCGGTCAACAATAAAATCGTATACCCATTATAGCCGAATGGGGGCACAAGTTTCTTGCGTGGTTGCTTTGACTTCTTGTGTAACCACGCTTGAACGTAAGCATTTTGTTTAATTCCGATTGTATGGCAAAATGTTTGTTTTTCGTTATATTATTTTAATATGGTGGTGAGTTTGGCGGTTATTCACCACCATATGGGTATTCGTGGTGGCACTACATTTCAGAAGAATAGCTTTTGTTTTGGAGCAGGTTCGACACCTGCAATACCCACCAATTCAGTGACAGCATATATGTCCCTTAAAAAAACCGTTTGGGGACGGCAGAGTAGATGAGCACTGTATTAAACGGTACTTACAGTAGAACTACTCAAGTCACTGATTTCCACTTGCACTGTTTCACGAACAGTGCAGAACAAACAACTCCTCATTTCACAATGAGTAATTGTTAAATAGTTTTCATAGAGCTTATGAAAACGCTGAACTTTGCTAAGTTTAATAACTTTTGATTAAATGGTTTGGTATATTACTTGCTTGTTTTTCAATAAGTCCTCTATACATATTAACATAGCAAGGTTCAGTTTGTCATTTTGACAATGTGCGGTTACTCCATATGGTAATTGCACCTCCTTTGAATTTAATAGGTTTATGGGAGAGTAATTCCCAAGAGTACTCTCCTAAGTAGACCCGAGAATTCCTACACCTCGTTTAGAGTTACATATGGAATTGATTAAGTGGTTGATGTAATCTACTGGCTTTATCATTATTTGTGATTTATTCACAATCCTTTCGACACAATACAAGCTATCTAACCATAGCTTGTATATGCTTTCTGACAGAGAGTCTGTTTAACAAGGTCACACCTTGCAGGGAGCTATACAGATTTAATATTTGTACTTCCCCCACTAAAAGTATGAATAGTCGTTTCATAGATAGCTTATCGGCACAATGCTGGTAAGCTATTTATGCTATAAGGAGGAAATTATGGACGAATTAACTAAGAAAAAGGACAGTAAAACACAAGAATTGATTGATGAGATTGAAGCTTACTATGGCAAGTCGGTTGTGGAATTGATAGTAGACTTACAATCCGAGCCAATAGTACGGCATTTTAAAGGTGGCTACTATCGTGTAATGAGTATTGGTATGGACAGTACCACTGAAAACCCTGTTGTCGTGTATAAGAGTTTAAATGGCAAGAGTTATGTTTGGACTCGTGACCTTTTAGAATTTCTATCACCAGTACCTAAGGACAAGCAGGAGCTTAATGTATTCGGGCAAAAACGCCGATTTGAGAAAGTAAAAGACTTTAGCTTACAATTAGACCTTGTAAGTACAAAAGACTTGATTTTGGCGATTTCAGAGCGTGATACGGACATTTTATGTGTGGATAAGAAAAATATCAAGCAAAAGGACTATGTTTTGGCAAGGAAATATAATATGTCAGACGGTGAGCATTACGAAGTAGTGAACACTTTTAACACTTATGAAGAAGCAACAGAGAACTTGAAAAAGAATGTACGCAAGAATAAGTGGAGAGAAAATTGTTTTATAATAATGACAAGGGTGTTTTATAAGGAGTATTAAAGATGAATGAGTTAATGAATGGTATAACAGACGCAGTAAATAATTTGGGTAAAGCACTTTCGGGTGAAAATAACAAGAGCAAGCCTGACGGTTTTAAAGAAAAATTCAATGCTATTTTGAAAAAAGTGCTTGAAGTATTAATGGTAATAGGGTCAATGGCTTCCCTCATTATATCATTGCTTTTGGTGGCGACAGTGTTTATAACACTTATAAGGGGCGACTATTTTAGCTCTTTGATGTGTGGAGTATCAGCTTTTGTATTATTAAAATTGAGTAAGGAGTTTTAAGTATGATAATATCAGGAAGTAAAAAAGCGAGTGCCTTTGAAAAAGGCTTTATAAGTGAACTAAGTCAGCTTATAGACGGCAATATGCTTGATTTTGAAAAGCATTTAGAGAAAGCCGATTATGGTTATGTTAAGTCACTTGATGTTTTATTGGAGAATACATATTTAAGTCTGCAAAAGGTAAAGGACGCTTATTTAGTTAAGATAGACTTACCTGAAACGAACGAAGAAACAAGAGAAAAGTTGATTAAGGCTCTTGATAAGGTTTATGCAGAGATGATGAAAATTGAGCATAAATCATTGTTTTTGAATGATTGGTTGAAAAAACACGCATTGTCTATGGAATGAGGATTTTCCTTACTTGACAAATAAAAATTGGTGTGCTATAATGTAGTCATAGTGATAACGAAATACATTATCAAAGAAAATAAAAATATAAAAAATCAAGGAGGTTGTTTATTATGGCAAACAATAAGGAACAATTAATTAAATCGGTGTTGGATATGAAGAAGGCAATGGCAGACTTCTTTGACGCATATACAGATATGCTTATGGCACTACCTGTATTTGAAATGACAGAGTTGGCTGAAACAGTTGGTACATTGGAAACAGCTGGTACATTGGAAACACCAAAAACATCTGAAAAGGTTGTACCTGTTAAGAAGTCGACAACTAAGAAGTCAAAGGTTGAAAAGCAAGAAGTTGACGAAGTTGACGAAGTTGACGAAACATCTGATGAAACAGACGATATTTATACAAAAGAAGCTCTTGACGGCAAAAAGTATAATGAGCTAAAAAAGATTGCCAAAGAAGTCGGTGTATCAGCAAAGGGTGACAGAGAAACTTTAATTGACAACATTTTAGGTGCGTCAGAACAGATTGAAGAAGATTTTGACGAAGATGACGAAGAAGAAACAACACTTGAAGATGTTGAAGATGAAGATGATACAGACGAAGATGACGGCGAAGAAGAAGATGTTGAAGCAGAGCCTATTGATGATGAAGAAAGTCTTGCGGAAGAAATTGAAGATAGAGTATCCAAAATGGAAACGGAAGAAATTGCAGACTTACTTGTTGAAGCAGGTATCTCCGCAAAGGGTAAGCGTCAGGCTTTAATCAACAAGTTAATCAAGGCAGTACAAGACGGTGCTATTGCAATCAATGGCGAAGGTGAAAATGAAGAAGAACCTGAAGAT